>Ga0136641_1000092_pt1 | contig 36186 bp, 30 predicted proteins | sample EliLak1302023Y_FD_115312 | JGI IMG/M metagenome (GOLD analysis project Ga0136641, IMG submission 115312) | Freshwater microbial communities from Elizabeth Lake, Yosemite National Park, California, USA - 13020-23Y | ecosystem: Environmental > Aquatic > Freshwater > Lake ...
CGGGTGGGTTTTCACTGTCGGGCAGCAACTTTTTCGACAGCGAGATGGCACTGGCCGACAACTGCGCCAGCAGCTTGTGCGGGCTGCCTTCGACGCCGCCGCCGTCGAAGTCACCACGGCCGAGCTGGTCGGCGGTCAGCGCGATGGCCGTTTCGGCGTCCGGCACGCGCAGCAGCGCTTCGGCCAGCCGCATCAGGGCCAAGCCTTCGGCGCTGCTGATGGGGTATTCGCGCAGCAGCGACTCCATCGCCCAGAACGGTGCCGGCTGCGCGCGCACCGCCTGCACCCAGGGCCTCGCGGTGGCCAGCACGGCGGCCCAGTCCAGCCGGCCCTGCAGCGCGGCGAGCGCGTCGGCCACCGCGGTGGCCTCGTCGCGGTAGGGGAAGGGCAAGCGGGCTGCGGTCATGCGGGGCTCCAGGTCAAACAGCGGTGATGCCGACGACATACGCAGCATAGGCGGTGCCTGACCGTGAGGGTTGCGGAAATCCGCGTCCTGTCCTCGAAGCCCACCGCCAAACCAGCGGGTTCAGCGCCCGCCAAAGATGGCGCTGCCGACACGGACCAGGGTCGCGCCTTCGGCCACGGCTGCTTCCAGGTCGGCGCTCATGCCCATCGACAGGGTGTCCAGGGCCAGGCCGCCGGCATTCAGTGCCGCCAGCAGTCCGCGCAGGGCGCGGTGCGGCTGGCGCTGGGCGGCCGGGTCGGCCAGGGGCTCGGGGATGGCCATCAGACCGCGCAGCACCACGCGGGGCAGCTGGCAGACGGCCGCAGCCACGGTGGCCACCTCGGCCGGCAGCAGACCGCTCTTGCTGGCCTCGCCGCTGATGTTCACCTGCAGGCACAGCTGCAGCGGCGGCAGTTGGGGCGGGCGTTGTTCGGACAGGCGCTGGGCGATCTTCAGCCGGTCGACGCTGTGCACCCAGTCGAAGGCCGCCGCCACGTCGCGCGTCTTGTTGCTTTGCAAGGGGCCGATCAAATGCCATTCGATCTGGCTGCGCAGATCGGCCAGCGCGGTGATCTTGGCCAGCGCTTCCTGCACATAGTTCTCGCCGAAGCGGCGCTCACCGGCGGCAAAGGCCGCCCGCACGGCGTCGGCGCCGAAGGTCTTGCTCACCGCCAGCAGCTGCACGCTGCCGGCAGGGCGGCCGGACTCCACGGCGGCAGCGGCCATGCGCTGGTGGACGAGTTGCAGGTTCGCTTCGATGCTGCCGATAATCATTGCAGCATTTTGCTGGCGAACCGAAAGCCCCATGGACATCACCCAGCTGCTGGCCTTCTCGGTCAAGAACAAGGCCTCGGACCTGCACCTCTCGGCGGGGCTGCCGCCGATGATCCGCGTGCATGGCGACGTGCGGCGCATCAACGTCGAGGCGCTGGACCACAAGATGGTCCACAGCATGGTCTACGACATCATGAACGACGCCCAGCGCAAGCACTACGAAGACACGCTGGAATGCGATTTCTCCTTCGAGATCCAGGGCCTGGCGCGCTTTCGGGTGAATGCCTTCAACCAGAACCGCGGCGCCGGCGCCGTGTTCCGCACCATCCCCAGCAAGATCCTGACGCTGGAGCAGCTCGGCACGCCCAAGGTCTTCGCCGATCTGGCGCTGCGGCCGCGCGGCCTGGTGCTGTGCACGGGCCCGACCGGCTCGGGCAAGAGCACCACCCTGGCGGCGATGGTCAACCACCTCAACGAAAACGAGTACGGCCACGTGCTGACCGTGGAAGACCCCATCGAATTCGTCCACGAAAGCAAGAAGTGTCTGGTCAATCAGCGGGAAGTCGGCCCGCACACCATGAGCTTTGCCAACGCCCTGCGCAGCGCGCTGCGCGAAGACCCGGACGCCATCCTGGTCGGTGAGATGCGCGACCTGGAAACCATCCGCCTGGCCTTGACCGCGGCGGAAACCGGCCACCTCGTCTTCGGCACCCTGCACACCAGCAGCGCGGCCAAGACCATCGACCGCGTGGTCGACGTGTTTCCGGCGGCCGAAAAGGAAATGGTGCGCTCGATGCTGAGCGAGTCGCTGGTGGCGGTGATCTCGCAGACCCTGTGCAAGCTGAAGGACGGCAGCGGCCGCGTCGCCAGCCACGAGATCATGATCGCGACCTCGGCCATCAAGAACCTGATCCGCGAGAACAAGATCGCGCAGATGTATTCCAGCATCCAGACCGGCCAGAGCCTGGGCATGCAGACGCTGGACCAGAACCTGACGGAGCTGGTGCGGCGCAACCTGATTTCCCCCGCAGAAGCGCGCTCCAAGGCCAAAATCCCCGATAACTTCCCCGGGTAGACGACATGGAACGTGATCAGGCCTCCAAGTTCGTCAATGACCTGCTGCGGCTGATGATCAGCCGCAACGGCTCGGACATGTTCCTGACCGCCGACTTCCCGCCGGCCATCAAGGTCGATGGCAAGGTCACCAAGGTCAGCCCGCAGCCGCTGACCGGCCAGCACACGATGGCGCTGGCGCGGGCGGTGATGAACGACAAGCAGGGTGCCGAGTTCGAACGCACCAAGGAATGCAATTTCGCGATCAGCCCTCAGGGGGTCGGACGGTTCCGCGTGAACGCCTTCGTGCAGCAGGGCCACGCCGGCCTGGTGTTCCGGACCATCCCCGCCACGTTGCCGACCATCGACGGCATGGGCCTGCCGGAGAAGCTGAAGGAACTGGCGATGGCCAAGCGCGGGCTGGTCATCTTCGTCGGCGCCACGGGCTCGGGCAAGAGCACCTCGCTGGCGGCCATCGTCGACCACCGCAACGAGAACAGCTACGGCCACATCATCACGGTCGAAGACCCGGTGGAATTCGTCCACCCGCACAAGAACTGCATCGTCACCCAGCGTGAACTGGGCATCGACACCGACAGCTGGGAAGTCGCGCTGAAGAACACCTTGCGCCAGGCGCCCGATGTCATCCTGATGGGCGAGATCCGCGACCGCGAGACCATGGAACACGCCGTGGCCTTTGCCGAGACCGGCCACCTCTGCCTGGCCACGCTGCACGCCAACAGCGCCAACCAGGCGCTGGACCGCATCATCAACTTCTTCCCCGAAGAACGCCGCCAGCAGCTGCTGATGGACCTGTCGCTGAACATCAAGGCGCTGGTCAGCCAGCGCCTCATCCCGCGCGAGAACAACCGCGGCCGGGTGCCGGCGGTGGAGATCATGCTGAACACGCCGGCCATCAGCGACCTGATCTTCAAGGGCGAGGTGTCCGAGATCAAGGAACGCATGAAGGCCGGCCGCGAACAGGGCATGCAGACCTTCGACCAGAGCCTCTTCGACCTCTTCGAGGCCCGGCTGATCACCTACGAGGACGCGCTGCGCAATGCCGATTCGGTGAACGACCTGCGGCTGCAGATCAAGCTGAAGAGCCAGCGCGCGCGCAGCGCCGACCTGTCCGCCGGCACCGAGAACATGCGGGTGGTCTAGACCGGCTGCGCGGCCCCTTACCATTCGGGCCATGACCACACGCACCTACGAACCGCAAACACCGCGCCGCGTCGCTTTCCTGGGCCTGGGCGTGATGGGCCACCCGATGGCCGGCCACCTGGCGCGCGCCGGGCACGCCGTCACCGTCTACAACCGCACCGCCAGCAAAGCGGCGGCCTGGGCGGCCGAGTACGGCGGCGGCACCGCCGCCACGCCGCGTGGAGCGGCAGCCGACGCCGAATTCGTCTTCGCCTGCGTCGGAAACGACGACGACCTGCGTTCAGTGACGCTGGGCGCCAACGGCGCCTTCGCCGGCATGGCAGCCGGCACCCTCTTCGTGGACCACACCACCGCATCGGCCGCCATCGCCCGTGAACTGCACGCCGCAGCGCAAGAACTCGGCCTGCACTTCATCGATGCGCCGGTGTCCGGCGGTCAGGCCGGCGCCGTCAACGGCGCCCTGACCGTGATGTGCGGCGGCGACGCCGCACCTTTCGACACGATGCAGCCGGTGGCCCTGAGCTTCGCCAAGGCCGTCACCCGGGTCGGTGAAGCCGGCGCCGGGCAGCTGGCCAAGATGGTCAATCAGGTCTGCATCGCCGGCCTGGTGCAAGGCCTGGCCGAGGCCATCGCCTTTGGCCAGCGCGCCGGGCTGGACATGCCGCAGGTGCTGGACGTCATCGGCAAGGGCGCGGCCCAGAGCTGGCAGATGGACAACCGCGGCAAGACCATGGTGGCCGACCAGTTCGAATTCGGCTTCGCGGTGGACTGGATGCGCAAGGACCTGGGCCTGGTGCTCGAAGAGGCCCGCCGCAACGGCGCGCAACTGCCGGTCACCGCCCTCGTCGACCAGTTCTATGCCGAGGTGCAGGCGCTGGGCGGCCAGCGCTGGGACACCTCGAGCCTGATCCGCCGGCTCAAGAACTAGGCCGGCAGCGGCCTATTGGCCGGCAGCGCTGGCGGCCGATGCAGGCGCTGCGGCGGGCGCCGTCACCACCGGGCCCGGCCGGCCCAGCGAGGCCAGTTCGTCTTCGCTCAGGATATCGAACACGCGGACGACTTTCTCGACGCCGCTGACGGCTCGCGCCAGGTCGGCGGCGCGGCTGGCTTCGCGCTCGGTGACGCGGCCCATCAGGTAGACGATGCCGCGATCGCTGACGACCTTGAGGGCATTGGCCTGCAGGTCCTTGGCGTCGACGAAGGTCGCCTTGACCTTGGCGATGAGCACGGCGTCGGACGAGCGCGAGCGGATGGTCGCGTTGTCGGCCACCGCCAGTTCATTGACCACGCCACGCACGTTCTCAACGCGCGCCACGGCCTTTTCGATGGCCGCTTTCTCGGGCGCGCCGGGCACTTCGCCGGTGATCAGTACCAGCCGGTTGTAGCTGGTCATGCTGATGCGACCCAGCGTGGCCAATTCGCGCGCGCGGGCAGCGGCCTTCAGCTCGATGCTTTCGTCTTCGATCTGGGTGCCGGTGGTGCGGCGGTCGGTGGCGATCAGGCCGCCACCGACCATGCCGCCGCCGACCACCAAAGGCACCAAGGGCAGCGCACAGCCGGACAGCGCGGCACAGAGCAGCGCGGCGGCTGACGCGGCGCGGCGGCGAAAGAGAAACTGGGCATTCATCACGGGTCTTGGTCCCCCATCAATTGGAAATCGACCGCATCGCACAGGCAATGCAGCACCAGCAAGTGCATTTCGGCCACCCGGGCCGGTCGTTCGTGGGGCACCGCCACCAGCACATCGGTTTCGGCCAGCAGTTCGCCGAATGCCTGGGCGCCGCGGCCGGCCAGCACCACGATGGTCATGTCCTTGGCCTGGGCGGCCGAGATCACCTTGCTGCTATGGCCTTCGCCATCGTCGATGTAGAGCAACACGTCGCCAGGCAGGCCGAGGGCGCGCACCTGCAGCACCGCGTCCACCGGCTCCATCGCCAAAGCGGCCAGCGGCGGGCGTTCGCGCTCGAAGCGGCCAGCCAGCAGGCGGGCCAGATAGGGCGCCAGCGCGGCCCCGGCACCGGCGCCCGTGGCCATCACCTTGCCGCCGTTGGTCAAGGCCGCCAGCAGGGCCGCGCTGGCATCGGCAATGGGGCGCGCGAGCAACTCAGCGGCCTGGTACTTGAGGTCAGCGCTGTCGAAGAACTGTTGCTGGATGCGCTGTTCGAGCATGGTCAGGGGATCATAGGGCAGGGGCGGGCGGCGGCGGCCGATCTTCAGCTGGCCTGGAACGCCGCTTGCAACCAGTCGATACCGTCGCCGTCGATGGCCAGCACGTCGAAGCGGCAGGGCGGCAGCACCGGCAGCCGCAGCAGGTAGTGCTGCGCGGCGAGGATCAGGCGCTGCTGCTTGGCGCGTGTGACGCTGGCCGCAGCGCCGCCGTGGCCCGTGCCGGTGCGGCGGCGCACCTCGACGAAGACCAGCGTGCCGTCGCCCTCGCGCATCACCAGGTCGATTTCGCCACCGCGCGCCGACGGCCCCAGGGCCACCCGATAATTGCGCTGCACCAGCTTCAGGCCCCTTGCCTGCAACCAGGCCAGCGCACGGTCTTCGGCGGCATCACCGCGGGTCTTGGTGGTGGCCCTGCCGCCCGGGTCGCCATCGCCAACGACCTGGGCCACTGGCCCTGCCGCCACCTTTGCCAACTTCGTGACCATAGACCCCTCCTTGCTGCAGCGCGCCGCGGCGCTGGCTGCCGGCCACCAGCAGCACCGGCCCGGCACGCTCTACGTCGTGGCCACGCCCATCGGCAATCTGGCCGACATCACGCTGCGCGCGATCCACATTCTGGGCCGGGTCGATGCGGTGGCCTGCGAAGACACGCGGGTCGGCGCGCAGCTGCTCGGCCACCTGGGTCTGCACAAGCCCCTGCTGGCGCTGCACGCGCACAACGAGCACGCAGCCGCGCAGGCCGTGCTGGCGCGGCTGGCCAGCGGCGAGTCGGTGGCCTGCATCAGCGACGCCGGCACGCCGGCCGTCAGCGACCCGGGCGCCGTCGTCGTGCAACTGGCGGCCGCGGCCGGCCACACCATCGTGCCGCTGCCCGGCCCGAGCAGCGCGTTGGCCGCCCTGAGCGCAGCCGGCGACACCCAGGCCGGCGGCTTCTGCTTCACCGGCTTTCTGCCGGCCAAGGGCGCCGAACGGCGCAGTGCCCTGCTGGCCGTGCTGGCCGACCGCCGCGCGCAGGTCATGTTCGAGGCGCCGCACCGCATCGCGGAATTGCTGGCCGCGCTGGGCGCCACGGCGCCCGAGCGCCGGGTCACGGTCTGCCGTGAACTGACCAAGCAGTTCGAGTCCATCGTCACCCTGCCGGCCGCCGATCTGCCGGCCTGGCTGGCCGCCGACGCCAACCACAGCCGGGGTGAATTCGTGCTGGTGCTGCACGCGCTGGCGGCCGTGACGGTGGATGAGTCGAGCCTGCCCGAAGCCAGCTTGCGCACCCTGCGCGTGCTGCTGCGCGAGCTGCCACTGAAACAGGCCGTGGCGCTGGCGGCCGAGCTGACCGGCGCGCCGCGCAATGCGCTCTACCAGCGCGCGCTGGACGAACAGCGCGGCGATGGCGCATGAGGGTCGCGTGAACGCCGCCATCGGCTGGCTGCACCGCCGCACGGCCCATTTGTCGCCCACCGTGCGCGGCCTGATGTGGGCCGCCGGCAGCGGCGCCCTGTTCTGCGTGCTGAACGCCACCATGCGCAGCCTGGCCCAGCAACTGCACCCCATGCAGACGCAGTTCCTGCGCTACCTCTTCGGCGTGGTGGTGATGCTGCCGCTGGTGGCGCGCGCCGGCTGGCGGGCCTACCGGCCCCACAACCTGGGCGGGCAGTTCACGCGCGGCGCAGTGCACACCGTGGGGCTGATGCTGTGGTTCGTGGCGCTGACGCACATCCCGCTGGCCGACACCACGGCCATCGGCTTCACCGGGCCGCTGTTCATCATGATCGGCGCCTGGCTGTTCCTGAAAGAACCAATGCGCTGGGAACGCTGGCTGGCCACCGCCATCGGCTTGGCCGGCGTGCTGCTGGTGGTCGGCCCGAAGATCTCGGGAACGGGCGGGCACTACCACCTGGTGATGCTGGCCTCGGCCCCCGTCTTCGCGGCGTCCTTCCTCATCACCAAGGTGCTCACGCGCACCGAGAAGGCCAGTGTCATCGTCGCCTGGCAAGCCATCAGCGTGACGCTGTTCAGCCTGCCGATGGCGCTGTGGCTGTGGCAGGCCCCCAGCTCCGCGCAGTGGCTGGGTTTCGCGGTCTGCGGCTTCCTGGGCAGCGCGAGTCACTACTGCCTGACACGCTCTTTCAGCGTGGCGGACATCTCGTCCACCCAGTCGGTGAAGTTCCTCGACCTGGTCTGGTCGTCGGCGCTGGGCTGGTTGATGTTCGCCGACGTGCCGACGCAGACCACGCTGCTCGGCGGCGTGGTGATCAGCGCGGCCACGCTGTGGGTGGCGCGGCGTGAACACCAGCGCCCGCCCGAAATGCCCGCGCCCGCCGACACCGAAGCGCTGGCCGAGCCGGCCCCGGAAAGCTGAGGCCCGCAGCGGCAGGCACCACCCTGTTGGCCAGGGGCCCGGGTGGCGACTCCTACAATCGAAGGCTGCCGTCCTCTGCCTGAAAGGCGCCCTCGATGATCACCCGCGAACCCACCCTCGAACGCCTGGCGATCGCCCAGTCGCTGATGCTCGAACCCTTCGGCTTGTCCGAAGCCTCGATGTCGCAGGCCCTGGCCACCATCCGCGAGCACCGGGTGGACGACGCCGACCTCTACTTCCAGACCACCCGCCACGAGGGCTGGAGCCTGGAAGAAGGCATCGTCAAGAGCGGCAGCTTCAGCATCGACCAGGGCGTGGGCGTGCGCGCGGTGGCCGGCGAGAAGACGGCTTTCGCCTATTCCGACGACCTGAGCGTCGAATCGCTGCTGGACGCCGCGCGCACCGTGCGCACCATCGCCGCGGCCGGGCAGAACAAGCGCGTGAAGCTGGAACGCAAGCCGAAGATCGCCGGCATGCGCACGCTGTACGCGCCCACCGACCCCATCGCCACGCTGGACAGCACGCAGAAGGTGGCGCTGCTGGAAAAGACCGAGAAGCTGGCGCGCAGCAAGGACCCGCGCGTCGTGCAGGTGATGGCCGGCTTGTCGGCCGAATACGACGTGGTGCTGATCGCCCGCGCCGACGGCACGCGGGCCGCGGACGTGCGGCCGATGGTGCGGCTGAACGTCACCGTCATCGCCGAACAGAATGGCCGCCGCGAGGTCGGCAGCGGCGGCGGCGGCGGGCGTTTCGGCCTGGGCTATTTCACCGACGCCATGATCGAAAGCTATGTGCAACACGCCGTGAAGGCCGCGCTGACCAACCTGGACAGCCGCCCGGCACCGGCCGGCGTGATGACCGTGGTGCTGGGCCCGGGCTGGCCCGGCGTGCTGCTGCACGAGGCCGTGGGCCACGGGCTGGAAGGCGATTTCAACCGCAAGGGCTCGTCGACCTTCGCCGGCCGCATCGGCCAGCGCGTGGCGGCCAAGGGCGTGACCGTGCTGGACGACGGCACCATCGCCGACCGCCGCGGTTCGCTCAATGTCGACGACGAAGGCCAGGCCACGCAGAAGAACGTGCTGATCGAAGACGGCATCCTGCGCGGCTACATGCAGGACAGCCTCAACGCCCGGCTGATGGGCGTCAAGCCCACCGGCAACGGCCGCCGCGAAAGCTACGCCAGCCTGCCCATGCCGCGCATGACCAACACCTACATGCTGGCCGGCCAGCGCGCCCCCGAAGAGATCATCGCCAGCATCCAGCGCGGCCTCTATGCCACCAATTTCGGCGGCGGCCAGGTCGACATCACCAGCGGCAAGTTCGTCTTCAGCGCCAGCGAAGCCTACTGGGTCGAGAACGGCAAGATCCTCTACCCGGTGAAAGGCGCGACCATCGTCGGCAGCGGCCCGGAAGCGATGAAGCGCGTGTCGATGATCGGCAACGACCTGGCACTGGACACCGGCGTCGGCGTCTGCGGCAAGGAAGGTCAGAGCGTGCCCGTCGGCGTGGGTCAGCCGACGCTGCGCATCGACGGGTTGACGGTGGGCGGCACCGCCTGACGGCCCGCAGCGCCGCGGCGGGTCAAAGCCCGAGCGGGGCCGCCCAGTTCTCGATCACCAGACCGGTGATGCGCGAGAACTCGCCGGCGTCATTGGTGACCAGCGTGGCACCCTCAGCCAGGGCATGGCTGGCTATCCACAGATCGTTGGCCCCGATCGGTGTGCCCGCGGCCTTCAGCCGCGTCGCTTGCTCGGCGTAGTGCCTGCACACGGCAGGCCCAACCGGGTAGTGAACATCGATCTGCTGGATGAGCCCTGCCAGCTTGCGCAGCACCTCGGCCTTGCGTGTGCTGCGTTCAGCGCCTTTGAGCAGTTCGGCATGGGTCACGAAGGACATGCACAGCACGTCGTCTTCGTTCAAGGCGTTGATGCGCGCGGCCACGGCCGGCGGCTTGTTCTCGATGAAGTAGATCAGCGTGTTGGTGTCGAGCATGTACTTCACAGCGCGTCACGGTCCTGTTCCGCGGCCGGTTCCCGGCGGTCTTCCCCCAGCCGCAGCACCAGGTCTTCGGTCAAGGCCTTGTCGAAAGCCGACAGGGCCTGCAGCAAGGCCATGCCGCGGTCTGCCGGGATGGCGCGGATCACCAGATCACCGTCTTCATTGCGGCTGATGCGCACCCGGCTGGCTTCGAGCCTGAACTCCTGCGGAATGCGCACGGCCTGGCTGTTGCCGTTCATGAAAACGCGGCTGGTTGCGGCTGACATGGCCTTCTCCGTCTGTGTGTACGTTGCTGTAGCTATTTTGTTCACGCGCGCCATCAGTCGCAAGTGCTTTGCGCGACACTAGGACCATGCCTGCCCCCATCACGCTCATCGACATCCAGGCCGCCGCCGCCCGGCTGGCCGGCCAGGTGCTGGACACGCCCTGCGTCGAAAGCAAGACGCTGTCGCAGATCACCGGTTGCCAGGTCTTCCTGAAGTTCGAGAACCTGCAGTTCACCGCCTCCTTCAAGGAACGCGGCGCGCTGAACAAGCTGGCGGCGATGGTGGCGGCGGGTGAGCCGATACGGGGTGTGATCGCGGCATCGGCCGGCAACCACGCCCAGGGCGTGGCCCACCACGCGCAGCGGCTGGGCCTGCGTGCGGTCATCGTGATGCCGCAGACCACGCCGATGGTGAAGGTCGAACGCACGCGCGGCTTCGGCGCCGAGGTCGTGCTGCACGGCGACAGCTTCGACGAGGCCCGCGTGCACGCGCTGCAGATCGCCGCGGCCCAGGGCCTGACCTTCATCCACCCCTTCGACGACCCGTTGGTCATCGCCGGCCAGGGGACCATCGCCATCGAGATGCTGCGCGCCCAGCCGACGCTGGACACGCTGGTCGTCGCGGTGGGCGGCGGTGGCCTGATCAGCGGCATCGCCACCGCGGTGCGCGCGCTGAAGCCCGGCGTGGAGATCATCGGCGTGCAGACCACCCGCTTCCCGGCGATGGTCAACGAAATCAAGGGCACGGCGCACCCGCAAGGCGCCAGCACCATCGCCGAAGGCATCGCCGTCGGCGAGCCGGGGCTGATCACCCGCGAGATCGTCCGCAGCCTGGTCGATGACCTGGTGCTGGTCGATGAAGGCGACATCGAGCAGGCCATCGTGATGCTGCTGGAAATCGAGAAGACGCTGGTCGAAGGCGCCGGCGCCGCCGGCCTGGCCGCGCTGCTGAAAGAGCCGGCACGCTACGCCGGCAAGACGGTGGGCCTGGTGCTGTGCGGCGGCAACATCGACCCGTTGCTGCTGGCCGCCATCCTGGAACGCGGCATGGTGCGCGCCGGCCGGCTGGCACGCATCCGCGTCGCCGCGCGCGACACGCCCGGCGTGCTGGCGCGCATCACCGCGCTGGTGGCCGAGGCCGGCGCGAACATCGACGAGGTGCACCACCAGCGCGCGTTTTCGACGCTGTCGGCGCAGAGCGTCGAGGTCGAACTGGTGGTGCAGACACGCAACCCGGCGCATGTCGCCGAGCTGGTGCAGCGCCTGCAGGCAGCGGGCTTCGACGCCGGCGTCTACTGAGCCGCGCCGCCTGAACAGCGCTCAGCCGCCCCTCGGCAGCGGCACTGACGCCAGCTGCAAGCCTGGCAGCCAGGCCGTGGGGCAGGCGCCGCATTCGGTCTGGTAGCGGGGCAGCCGTAGAAATCGGGAATAGTGAGACATGACGACGCCGGTGTGTTGTCATGGTGACGGCGCCGTCTTCGGGCATGCTCAGGGCGCCGCCCGCACGGCCACCCACACGGCCATCGGCCCGGCTTCAGACAGCCGGACGACGCCGCGGACTTCCCGACTGCAACCAGCGCCGAACGCCATGCCCCTCGACATCCCGCAAGACGACCCCGAACACGCCACGCACACGCCGGGCGAACGCTCGGCCGCGGCGACACGCAGCACCTGGGTCAGCGTGGGCGTGAACGTGGCGCTCAGCGCGACCCAGATCACGGTGGGCGTGCTGTCGAAATCCCAGGGTCTGATCGCCGACGGCATCCATTCGCTGTCCGACCTGGTGGCCGATTTCGTGGTCCTCTTCGCCGGCCACCACGCGGCGAAGGACGCCGACGAGGAGCATCCCTATGGCCACCAACGCTTCGAGACGGCAGCCTCGCTGGTGCTGGGGGTGATTCTGCTGGCCGTGGGCGTGAGCATGCTGGCGGCCGCCTTCCACAAGCTGGAAGCGCCGGACAGCGTGCCCCAGGTGCATGCGATGGCGCTGTGGGTGGCGGGCGGCGCGCTGCTGGCCAAGGAAGCGCTGTTCCGCTACATGCTGGCGGTGGCCAAGCGGGTGAAGTCCAGCCTGCTGGTGGCCAATGCCTGGCACGCGCGCTCGGACGCGGCGTCGTCGCTGGTGGTCGGCCTGGGCATCGCCGGCAACCTGGCCGGCTACCCGATCCTGGACCCGATCGCTGCGCTGATCGTCGGTTTCATGGTCGCCAAGATGGGCTGGGGCTTCGGCTGGGACGCCCTGCACGACCTGATGGACCGGGCCGTGGACGAAGCCGAAGTGGCGGCCATCCGCCTGACGCTGGGCGAGACGCCCGGCGTGCGCAATGTCCACGACGTGCGCACGCGCAAGATGGGCGACATGATCGTCGTCGATGCGCACATCGAGGTCGACGCCTTGATCACCGTCGAAGCCGGCCACGACATCGCCGTGGCGGCCCAGCAGCGGGTGCTGCAGCGCCACCGGGTGTTGAACCTGATGACCCACGTGGACCCCTATCGGCGGCCTGACGGCGACCACGCGGCGGCGGGCGCCCGCGTCGGCAACTAGGCGTTGGCCGGCGGGTGCGCCAGGTGCGCGTGCTACATTCCCGCAATGCGCCCCGCATCGTTTTACTTTACGACTTACTGGTTCTCGCACCGCTCGGCGGCTGGAGAGGCAAGCGCGTAAGTCAAGACGACCACACCCGCACCCCAACCAACCGCCGGCAACCCCGGCGGTTTTTTGTTTTTCGGGCCCCTGATTGCTTCCCCGTCCCATTCGAAAGGAAATCGCCATGAGTCCCAAGTCCGCCAATCCGGAGGGTTGGTATGCGCTCAGCGAGAAGACCAGCCAGACCGACGACCAGCGCATCCGCGACGTGACGCCGCTGCCGCCGCCGGAACACCTGATCCGCTTCTTCCCCATCGCCGGCACGCCGGTGGAGACGCTGATCTCGGGCACGCGCTCGGCCATCCGCAACATCATGGCCGGCAGCGATGACCGGCTGCTGGTGGTGATCGGCCCGTGCTCCATCCACGACCCGGCGGCCGCGCTGGACTACGCCCGGCGCCTGAAGACGCTGCGCGAGCAGCACGCCGGCGAGCTGGAAATCGTCATGCGCGTGTACTTCGAGAAACCGCGCACGACGGTCGGCTGGAAGGGTCTGATCAACGACCCCTACCTGGACGAGAGCTACCGCATCCACGAAGGCCTGCGCATCGCGCGGCAGCTGCTGGTGGACATCAACCGCCTGGGCGTGCCGGCCGGCAGCGAATTCCTCGACGTGATCAGCCCGCAGTACATCGGCGACCTGATCGCCTGGGGCGCCATCGGTGCGCGCACCACCGAAAGCCAGGTCCACCGCGAACTGGCCAGCGGCCTGTCAGCCCCGGTCGGTTTCAAGAACGGCACCGACGGCAACATCAAGATCGCCACCGACGCCATCCAGGCCGCCGCCCGGCCGCACCACTTCCTGTCGGTGCACAAGAACGGCCAGGTCGCCATCGTCGAAACGCGCGGCAACAAGGACTGCCACGTCATCCTGCGCGGCGGCAAGGAACCGAACTACGACGCCGCCAGCGTGACGGCGGCCTGCAAGGAGATCGTCGCCGCCAAGCTCGACTGCAAGCTGATGATCGACGCCAGCCACGCCAACAGCAGCAAGCAGCACCAGCGCCAGATCAACGTGATGCAGGACGTCGGCGCGCAACTGGCGGCCGGCAACCGCTGCATCTTCGGCGTGATGGTGGAAAGCCACATCCACGGCGGCGCGCAGAAGTTCACCCCCGGCAAGGACGACCCGGCCCAACTGGCCTACGCGCAGAGCATCACCGACGCCTGCATCGATTGGGCCGACACCGTGGGCGTGCTCGACGGCCTGGCCGCCGCGGTGCGGGCGCGGCGCGACAGGGGCTGAACCGGCCCTGACGCAGATGCCAAAAAGGGCCGGCCGTGGCACCATCCCGCCATGGCCACCCGCCGCACCCCAGCCGCCACAGCCGACCTGCTGCAGGACCAGCTGCTGAAGGCCATCGCCGAACGCGGCGGCGTGCGCCACTACGCTGCACACACGGTGCTGGTGACCGAAGGCGACCGATCGGACGCGCTCTTCATCATCCTGGCCGGGCAGGTCAAGGTCTACGGTGGCCATGACGACGGCCGCGAGGTGGTCTACAACACCCAGGGCGCCGGTGAGTATTTCGGCGAGCTGTCGCTGGACAAGGGCGTCCGATCGGCATCGGTGATGACCTTGGTCCCCACCAGCTGCGCCGTCGTTCCGGGTGCCGAACTGCGCGACTTCCTGGCCCGGCACCCCGACTTCGCGCTGAACCTGGTGATGAAGCTCATCGCCCGCGTGCGCGTAGCCACCCACCACGTGAAAAGCCTGGCGCTGGACGACGTCTACGGGCGCATTGCCCACCTGCTGAACAAGCTGGTGCGCGACGAGAACGGCGTGGCCGTGGTGCCCGAGCGGCTGACCCAGCAGGACATCGCCGAGCGCGTGGGTTCGTCGCGCGAGATGGTCAGCCGCGTTTTCAAGCCGCTGCTCGAAGGCGGCTACATCGAGATGCGCGGCGGACGCATCGCCTTGCTGAAGAAGCTGCCCGCCGGCTGGTAGGGCGCCGCCGCGCCGGGCGGGCTTCAGTCGGCCTGGCGCTTCAGACGCTCGGATTGCCAGTACACGTCGTCACCGCCCAGGCCGTCCAGGTTGGCGCGGTTCAGCACCCGCGCCAACACGAACAGCAGGTCGCTCAGGCGGTTCAGGTACTGGCGCGGCGCGTCGTTCACCGTCTCCAGCCCACCGAGCGCCACCACGGCACGCTCGGCGCGGCGCGCCACGGTGCGGCTGACGTGAGCCAGCGCCGCGCTGCGCGTGCCGGCCGGCAGGATGAATTCCTGCAGGCGGGGCAATTGCGCGTTGTAGCGCTCCAGCGCCGCGTCCAGGCGCAGCACGGCTTCGGCCTTCAGCAGCACAAAACCGGGGATGGACAGCTCGCCGCCCAGGTTGAACAGCTCATGCTGGATCACCACCAGCAGCTCACGGACGTCGGCCGGCAGCGGCTCGGCCAGCAGCACGCCCAGGCCGGAATTCAGCTCGTCGACGTCGCCCATGGCCTGCACGCGCAGGGCGTCCTTGCGGGTGCGGCTACCGTCACCCAGGCCGGTCGAGCCGTCGTCTCCGGTGCGGGTGGCGATTTGGGTCAGGCGGTTGCTCATGGTGCGGCGGGTGTTGGTTGTCAGGCGGGTCGCCATTGGACCACCGGTGGCCGACCCTGGCCCGCGGGGTCGGGTTCGGACCGCTGGCGCGGCGGCGGCAAAAGCGGGCAAGATGCCCAGTCCTGCCGACCCGGAACCGCCATGAACGCACCTTCGTCCGCCCAGCAACTGCTGCGCCCCATCCCCAGCGCCATGCTGTCCGCCCTGCGCGAACGTTTCGGCGAACGCTGCAGCACCGCGGCGGCCGTGCGCGACCAGCATGGGCGCGGCGAGTCGGTCTACGACGCCGCACCGCCCGAGGCCGTGGTGTTCTGCACCAGCACCGAAGAAGTCGCCTTCCTGGTCGGCCTGTGCAGCCAGCACGCCGTGCCGATCATCCCCTTTGGCGTAGGCAGTTCCCTGGAAGGCCACCTGCTGGCGGTGCAGGGCGGCATCAGCGCCGATGTCAGCCGCATGAACGCCGTCGCGCAGGTCAACGCCGAAGACCTGACGGTGACGGTGCAGGCCGGCGTGACGCGCGAACAGGTCAACCGCGAAACCAAGCACCTGGGCCTGTTCTTCCCGATCGACCCCGGCGCCAACGCCAGCATCGGCGGCATGGCCGCCACACGGGCCAGCGGCACGAACGCCGTGCGCTACGGCACCATGCGCGAGAACGTGCTGGGCCTGACCGTGGTCACCGCCAGCGGCGAGGTCATCCACACCGGCAGCCGCGCCCGGAAGAGTGCGGCCGGCTACGACCTGACGCGCCTAATGATCGGCAGCGAAGGAACGCTGGGCGTGATCACCGAGATCACCCTCAAGCTTTACCCGCTGCCCGAAGCAGTCAGTGCCGCCATCTGCCATTTCCCCAGCATCGACGCAGCGGTGCAGACCACCATCGAGACCATCCAGATGGGCGTGCCCATCGCCCGCTGCGAACTGCTCGACCGCCACGCCATCCGCGCCGTCAACCAGCACAGCAAGCTGGGGCTGCGCGAGGAGCCCATGCTGCTGATGGAATTCCACGGCAGCGAAGCCAGCGTGAAGGAACAGGCCCAGACGGTGCAGGCGCTGGCGCGCGAGCACGGCGGCGAAGATTTCCAGTGGGCGCGCACCCCTGAAGAGCGCAGCAAGCTGTGGGCTGCCCGCCACCAGGCCTATTTCGCCGCGCTGCAGATGCGCGCCGGCTGCCGCTGCCAGAGCAGCGACACCTGCGTGCCCATCTCGCGGCTGGCCGAGAGCATCAACGACAGCATCGCCGAAGCCGAGGCCTCGGGCATTCCGTACTGGATCGTCGGCCACGTGGGCGACGGCAATTTCCACCTCAGCTACCTGATGGACCCGAACGACCCGCACGAGATCGCCGAGGTCGAGCGCCTGAACGTGCTGATGGTGCAGCGCGCGCTGCGGCTGGGCGGCACCTGCACCGGCGAGCACGGCATCGGCCTGCACAAGATCGGCTATCTGCTGGAAGAAGCCGGCCCCGGCACCGTGGCCATGATGCGCAGCATCAAGCAGGCGCTGGACCCGAAGAACATCATGAACCCGGGGAAGATCTTCAGCGCTTGAGACGTCAACGCAGGCCAGCGCGCCTCAAAAACGAAAAACGCCGCCAGGGCTGAAGCCCGGGCGGCGTTCAGGACCGCGGCGTTCAGGCTTGGGCGAGTGCGCGCTTGCGCAATGACAGGGCGCCGAACAGACCCAGGCCGACCAGGGCGAGCGAGGTGGGTTCGGGCACGTCGACCGTGACCTGCGAACTGCTGAGCAAACTGCCGGTGCGCGACTGGCCATCACGCACTTCGAGGCCGAAGGTGCTGTGGCTCTCGACGTTGGCGTTGAAGCCCAGCGGCGACAGGAAGCCCATCAGCAGGTTCCAGGACTCCGGGTTGGACACGCCCGTCACCGGGCCGGCGGCATTGCCGACCTGCACCCAGGTCAGCGCCACACCGTCACTGAAGTCGGTATCGATACCGAGCCAGGCCGAGCAGGTGTTGCAACTGCCGTATTGCCACCCGAAGTCGAAGCTCCAGTTGGCCCGATCGGGTTCGACGGGGGGGCCGGCGTAGGCGCCAGGGGCCGCCTGGTAGCGATTGACGCCATTGTTGGGCAGGTAGGCGCCGTTCTTGTAGGCATGCGCGCCCATGGCGGTGGTGACGCCGTTGGCACCGCTACCCACGTCGAAAAGCACGCCCGACAGGCCACGCGGCGTGTAGGCCGTCTCCCAAGGCGCGTAAGTGGTGAGGCCGGCTTGTGCGCCCAAAGATGCGGCGCAGAAAGCGATGCCGGCGACGATTTGTTTCAGATGCAAGGTTGACATTCGTTGGTCTCCAAGTTGGTCGGTAGTCGGAGACCCCCAACATCAGGACTCGTTATAAATGATCAAAGCAAGTTCCGCACCACATGTGTGCAATTGCGACTGAAGTCAATGAAATCAAACACTTGTCGATGCAAGCTCGTCGCGAGGAGCACGGACAAAATCATATGTGTAAGGCGGACCGACAATTCCCGCCATCGAAAGTGCAGGCGATGAACTGACCGCACCCCCCCTATTCAGGGGGGTCGTGCTACCCAAGATCTCAGAGCAGGGACGCCAACAAGCGCGCCGCGTGGACCGCCTGGCGCTGCGTGCCATCCTCGATCTGGTGCCGGCAACTGGTGCCGTCGGCGACGATGACCGCATCGGGCGCGCGGCGGATGGCCGGCAGCAGTGCCGCCTCGGCCATCTGCATCGAGACCTCGAAATGCGCCGCCTCGTAGCCGAAGGCGCCGGCCATGCCGCAGCAGGAACTTTCGATCACCGTGGGCTGCGCGCCCGGGATGAGCTTGAGCACGTCCAAGATCGGGCTGACGGCGCCGAAGGCCTTCTGGTGGCAATGGCCGTGCACCAGCAGCGGCTGGTTCAGTGGCTTGAAGGCCAGGTCGAAGCGGCCAGCCTGGGCTTCGCGGGCGATGAACTCCTCGAACAGCAGCGCCTGGCCGGCGACGGTCACGGCCTTCTCGCCCAGGCCCAGCACCAGGGCTTCGTCGCGCAGCGTCAGCAGGCAGGACGGTTCCAGGCCGACCACGGCGATGCCCGCTGCGGCCAGCGGCAGCAGAGCGTCCAGCAAGCCACCCAGGACGGCCTTGGCCTCGGCCATCAAGCCGGCGCCCAGGTAAGTGCGGCCGCAGCAGTGGTGGCCGCCGGCCTTGTCCACGGTGTGCAGCTGGTAGCCGGCGGCGTGCAGCACCCGGGCTGCGGCCAGCGCGTTTTCGGTCTCGAAACCGCCGTTGAAGGTGTCGACGAAGAGCACCGCCACCTTGCCGCCGCGCCGGGCGGTGGCGATGGCCACGTCGGCCGCGACGAAAGGCGCGGCGGGCTGGCTGCGCCAGAAGGTGTCGGCGCGCCACTCGGGCAGGCTGCGCTGCGCCGAAATGCCCAGCCAGCGTTCGCCCAGGCGGCGCAACAGGGGGCTGCGGTTGCGCAGGTTGGCGATGCCGGCCATGCGACCCAGCGCGTGGATCTGCCGCGGCAGGTTGGCGATCAGCTGGTCCTTCAGCGTGTGGCCGTGGCGCGCCTTGTACTGGGCGGTGAACTCGATCTTCATGCGCGCCATGTCCACGCCGGTGGGACAGTCGCGCTTGCAGCCCTTGCAGCTGACGCACAGGTCCATGGCCTCGGCGACGGCCTCGGAGGTGAAGGCGTCGGCCCCCAATTGCCCCGACAGCGCCAGCCGCAGCGTGTTGGCGCGGCCCCGCGTCAGATGCTGTTCGTCGCGCGTCACCCGGTAGCTCGGGCACATGGTGCCGGCGTCGAATTTCCGGCAGTGGCCGTTGTTGTTGCACATCTCCACGGCCATCGCCAGGCCGCCGGTGCTGTCGCCGCCCGTGCCCGGTGCCGTCGTGGCTTCGGTGACCGGATCGGCCCCGACGTTCCAGGCCGACCAGTCCAGCACCGGCTTGATCTCGATGCGTTGGTAAGGCCGGGGCGCGCTGGCCGGCGGAAATCGCAAGAGCGCGACCGTGTCCATCTTCGGCGGGTCGATGATCTTGCCGGGGTTGAGCAAGTTCGCCGGATCGAGCTCGGTCTTGATGGCGCGCAGCGCCTGGTTCAACTTCGGGCCGAACTGCCACTGTATCCATTCGCCCCGGCACAGGCCGTCGCCATGCTCGCCGCTGTAGGCGCCCTTGAATCGGCGCACCAGCACGGCGGCCTCTTCGGCGATGTCGCGCATCTTCGCCGCGCCATCGCGGCGCATGTCGAGGATGGGCCGCACGTGCAGCGTGCCCACGCTGGCGTGGGCATACCAGGTGCCGCGCGTGCCATGGCGGGCGAAGACCTCGGTCAGGGCATCGGTGTACTCGGCCAGGTGGACCAGCGGCACCGCGCAGTCCTCGATGAAGCTGACCGGTTTGCCGTCGCCCTTCAGGCTCATCATGATGTTCAGACCGGCCTTGCGCACCTCCCACAGGTTCTTCTGCGGCGCCTCATCGGGCATTTCGACCACCGTGCCGGGCAGGCCCAGGTCGCCCATCAGCGCGGCCAGATCGCGCAGCCGGCCGAGCAGCACGCTGCGCGCGGCACCGGAGAACTCCACCAGCAGGATGGCCGCCGGTTTGCCGAGCAAGGCGGTCTCTATCGTCGGCCTGAAAGCCGGATTGGCCAGGCTCAGTTCGATCATCGTGCGGTCGACCAGCTCCACCGCCGTCGGGCCCAGCTTGACGATGTGCTGGGCGGCATCCATAGCGCGGTGGAAGCTCTCGAAATTGACCACGCCCAGCACCTTGGCGCGCGGCAGTTCGGTCAGTTGCAGGGTCAGCGTCTTGGTCAGCGCCAGCGTGCCCTCGCTGCCGACCAGCAGGTGCGCCAGGTTGACGCTGCCGTCGGCCGTGTACGGCTTCTCGCTCTGCGGGTGGAAGATGTCCAGGTTGTAGCCGGCCACGCGGCGCAGCACCTTGGGCCAATGCGCTTCGATCTCGTCGCGGTGGCTCACTGCAAGCCCGCGCACGAAGTCGGCAACCTGGGCTGCGCGGCCGCTCAGCGCGTCGACGGGGCCGAAGTCGAGCAGTGCGCCATCGGCCAGCCAGGCCTGCGCGCCAGCCACGTTGTGGACCATGTTGCCGTAGGCGATGGAGCGCGAACCGCAGGAGTTGTTGCCGGCCATGCCGCCCAGCGTGGCCTGCGCGCTGGTCGACACGTCCACCGGAAACCACAGGCCGTGCGGCTTGAGCTGCGCGTTGAGGTGGTCCAGCACCAGGCCCGGTTCGACCGTGGCGCGGCGCCCTGCCACATCGACGTCCAGCACCCGCCGCAGGTGCTTGCTGTGGTCAATGACCAGGGCCGCGCCCGTCGTCTGCCCGCACTGGCTGGTGCCGCCGCCGCGCGCCAGCACGGGCACCTTCAGCTCGCGCGCAATGGCCAGCGCGGTGGCCACGTCCTCGGGCTTGGTCGGCACGAAAACGCCGACCGGCATGATCTGGTAGATCGACGCGTCGGTGGCGTAGCGGCCGCGGCTGGCGGCGTCGAAATGCACCTCGCCGGGCGTCTCGCGGCGCAGGCGCTGGGCCAGGGCGTGACAGACCTCGTTCGGCGGCAGGGCCGTGTGCGGATGGACGGTGGGCAAAGCGGTGGTGGCGGTCATGGCCCGGGCGATTCTGCCTGGGTGCGTGGGCCGCAATGGGCCGGCCCCTGCACAGGGAAACTCAGCGCCCAGCAAAGCACCGGCGCGTGCCAGACTGCCCGCCCTGAAGGCCCATCCGGCCTGCCACTGCGACCTCACCGCACGCCCCATGCTCAAGCTCGACGCCCACCCCACCGGCCGCCACTTCCTGAACATCCCCGGCCCCAGCCCGGTGCCCGACCGCATCCTGCGGGCCATGAGCCTGCCGACCATCGACCACCGCGGCCCGGAATTCGGCGCTTTAGGCCTGAAGGTGCTTGCCGGCATGCGCACGGTGTTCAAGACCCGGCACCCGGTGGTGATCTACGCCGCATCGGGCACCGGCGGCTGGGAGGCCGCGCTGTGCAACACGCTGAGCCCGGGCGACAGCGTGCTGATGTACGAAGGCGGCCAGTTCGCCACGCTGTGGCAGAAGATCGCCGTGAAGCTGGGCATCACGGCCGAATTCCTCAGCTTGCCCGGCACCGATGAAGCGACCGGCCTGCCGCTGGCCTGGCGCCACGGTGTGCAGGCGGCCTTGATCGAAGACCGCTTGCGCGCCGATCCCGGCCACGCCATCAAGGCGGTGTGCGTGGTGCACAACGAAACCTCCACTGGCGTGACCAGCGACATCGCCGCCGTGCGCCGCGCCATCGATGCCGCCGGCCACCCGGCCCTGCTGATGGTCGACACCGTGTCGGGCCTGGGCAGCGCCGACTACCGCCACGACGAATGGGGTGTCGATGTGGCCGTGGCCGGTTCGCAGAAAGGCTTGATGCTGCCGCCGGGCATCGGCATGAATGCCTTGTCGCCGCGCGCCATCGCGGCCAGCAAGACGGCCCGCCTGCCCAAGGCCTACTGGTCCTGGGACGAGATGCTGGACATCAACCAGACCGGCTACTTCCCCAGCACACCCAACACCAATTTGCTCTACGGCCTGCACGAGGCCTTGGACATGCTGCAGGAAGAAGGCCTGGACGCCGTCTTCGCGCGCCACCAGCGCTGGGCCGCCGGCGTGCGGGCCGGCGTGCGGGCCTGGAGTTTGCCCATTCAATGCGCCGACGAGGCCCTGCATTCGCCGGTGCTGACCGGCGTGGTGCTGCCCGCCGGTGTCGACGCCGACGCCCTGCGCAAGCTGATCCTGCAGCGCTTCGACCTGTCGCTGGGCATGGGCCTGGGCAAGTTGAAAGGCCGCATGTTCCGCATCGGCCACCTCGGCGACAGCAACGACCTGACCTTGCTGGCCGCGCTGGCCGGCTGCGAGATGGGCCTGCAACTGGCCGGCGTGAAGCTGGCCGGCAGCGGGGTGCAGGCGGCCATGGCGCACTACGCCGCGCACGCAGCCTGAGCCCGACCCGAACGCGAGATCCGGAGATCCGACCATGCAAAGACGCACCCTGATTCAAGGCGCAGCCGCCAGCTTGGCGCTGCCCCTGGCCTTGTCGCAAGCCCGGGCCCAGGCGGCCTGGCCGACCGGCCCCGTGCGCATCATCGTGGGCTTTCCGCCCGGTGGTGGCACCGACGCGCTGGCCCGCGTCGTCGGCCAGAAGCTCAGCGCGATGTGGGGCCACCAGGTCATCGTCGAGAACAAGGGCGGCGCCGCCGGCCTGTTGGCCGCCGAGTACGTGGCGCAGCAGCCGGCTGACGGCAGCACCTTGCTGATGGCCCACATCAACAGCCACGCGCTGGGGCCGGCGCTGCAACCGGGCAAGCTGCGCTACAGCGTCGAACGCGACTTCACGCCCATCGTGCTGGTCGGCGTCACACCCAACCTGTTGATCGCCCACCCCGCCGCGCCCAACAAGAGCGTGAAAGACGTGGTGGCGCTGTGCAAGGCCGAACCCGGCAAGATCGCCTTCGGCTCGGCCGGCCCCGGTTCGGCCCAGCACCTGGCGCTGGAGATGTTCAAGACACAGGCCAAGGTCGACGCCATCCACGTGCCCTACAAAGGCAGCGGCCCGCTGCTGACCGACCTGATCGGCGGGCAGATCCAGTACAGCTTCGAAACCATGACCGCGGCCACGCCGCATGTGAGGAGCGGCAAGGTCATCGCCGTGGCGCAGACCCGACTGAAGCGCGCCAAGGGCCACCCCGGCGTGCCGACGATGCAGGAACAGGGTTACGACGGTTTCGAGGCCACCACCTGGTACGGCCTGGCCGGGCCGGGCAAGCTGCCGGCGGCCATCGCCGACAAGGTCAACCGCGATGTGAACACCGTGCTGGCCCTGCCCGACGTGCAGGACAAGCTGGACACCTACGGCGCCGAAGACGGCGGCGGCACGCGCGAGAAATTCGCGGCCTTCATCACCAGCGAGCAGCTCAAGTGGGCGCGGGTGGTGAAGGACGGCAACGTGAAGGTCGAGAGCTGAGGCGAGCCTCAGTCGAACAGCGGCAGCGGCCGCGTCGGCCAGCTCAAGGGGCTGGCCAGCAGGGCCGTCATCTCGGCAGCGGGCATCGGCGCGCCGATCAGGTAGCCCTGCATCTCGTTGCAACCCAGGGCCTTGAGGGTCTCGAGCTGGTAGCCGGTTTCCACGCCTTCGGCCACCAGGTGCAGGTCGAAGCCGCGCGCGATGCCGACGATGGCCTGGACGATGGGCGAGACCGGCACGCCCGGCACCAGGTCGTGCACGAAAGACTGGTCGATCTTCAGCGCGTAGATGGGCATACGCTGCAGGTAGTTCAGCGACGAATAGCGGGTACCGAAGTCGTCGATCGAGATGCGCACGCCGTGCTGGCGCAGGCTGTTGAGCGCGGCCATCACGCCGGGCGTGTCCTGCAGCAGCATGTTCTCGGTGATCTCGACTTCCAGGCTGCCGAAGGGCACCGCGTGGGCCCGCATCGGCCCGGTCACGCGCTCGACGATGTCGGCGCGGCCCAAATCCAGCGGTGACAGGTTCACCGCGACGCGCAGCCGCCGGTGGCCCGCCGCCCGCCACAAAACCAACTGCCGGCAGGCCTGGTCCAGCACCCAGTCGCTCAGGCCGCAGATCAGCCCGGTCTCTTCGGCCAGGTCGATGAAGTCGCCGGGCAGCAGCAGGCCGCGGCGCGGGTGCTGCCAGCGGATCAGCAGCTCCACACCCACGATGCAGCCATCGAGCAGACTGACCTGCGGCTGGTAATGGGCCACAAACTCACCCGCGACGATGGCCCGTCGCAGCTCGTTTTCCAGCTCCAGTCGCTGGGTGTAGTTGTGGTTCATGTCGGGCGTGAACAGGCGGCCGCCGTTGCGCCCGTTGGCCTTCACCTGGTACATCGCGATGTCGGCGTTCTGGATCAACTGCACGGCGGTCAGGCCGTCACGCGGGTAGATGGCGATGCCGACGCTGGCCGTGGCGTGGAAATCATGGTTGCCGACCGGAAAGGGCTTTTCCAGTTCCAGCAAGAGCTTGCGCACCACGGCCTGGGCATCGTCGACCTTGGCCAGATCCGGCAGCAGCACGGTGAATTCGTCACCCCCCAGGCGCGCCACCGTGTCGCCAGCCCGCACGCAGGCGCGCAGCCGCTGCGCGAAGCTGCGCAACAACTCGTCGCCCTGCAAGTGGCCATAGGTGTCGTTGATCAGCTTGAAGCGGTCCGGGTCGATGAACATCACACCCACCATCAAGCCGCGCCGCTCGGCCTGGGCCAGCGCCAGTGCCAGCCGGTCGGTGAACAGCCGGCGATTCGGCAGATGGGTCAGCTGGTCGTGCAGCGCCTGAAAGTTGATGGTCTCTTCGGCCCGCTTGCGCTCGGTGATGTCGCGGATGACGCCATAAGAACCCAGGAAACGCCGGGGGCCCGAGCCCTCGGCATCGGCATACACGCCCAGCGCACTGACCGCGACGACCAGGTAGCGCGGCGGCAGGTCCGGATGCGCGGCGGGGTTGGCCAGCACGCGGATTTCGACATTGGTGGACGCCCGGTGGTCGCTGCGGCGTTCGGCGAAGGCGTAGCGCGCCAGCGAGCGGTCGTCGGGGTGCACGATCTCGGCGAAGTGGCGGCCCAGCGTGGCCTGGACGGCATGGCCCAGCAGGCTCTCGATGCGAGGGTTGAGAAAGACAAAACAGCCGTCGGCGTCCAGCGTGTAGACGATGTCGGGCGAGCGTTCGACCAGGAAGCGGTGCAGGCGTTCCGACTTCGCCAGCTGCCGCGTCATCTCGGCGTGCTCGCGCTGCAGCACCTGCCCTTGCAGCGCCCGCTCGACCCGGCCGCACAGCTGGTCCAGGTCGTCGGGCTTGCGCAGGAAGTCGAGCGCACCGTGCCGCAAGGCGCGCACCGCCGCGTCCTGTTCGCGCTGGCCGCTGACCATCAGGACCGGGGTGGCGGGCTGGTGTTGCTGCAGCCAATGCAGCACGTCCAGGCCCGAGCCGTCGGGCAGCCCGATGTCGAGCAGCACCAGGTCGTACTCGACGGCCTGCAGCAGGGCCAGCGCACGCACCACCGTAGCGGCCTCGGCGATGTCGCGGCCGGGCTGCGCCAGCAACAGGCGGAAGCTGTTGCGCAGGCGCGCGTCATCGTCCACCAGCAGCAGGCGTTGGGGCCGCACCGGCCGATCGGAGCCGGTGCTGCGCAGGCTGTCCAGGTCAGTGATCAAGCCGTGTCTCCGCCAGCGGCTGGGGTCTGGCCACTGAGGTCCTGGGGCAGGAGCACGTCGAAACGGGTTCCCCGGCCCGGGGCCGTCTGGCAGCTGACATGGCCGGCCAGGCCGGCGACCAGGTCGTGCACGATGGACAGGCCCAGACCGGACCGCCCTGGGCGGCGGTTCATGCCCAGCGGCTGGAAGGGCGTGCGCATCACGTCAGCGGGCAGGCCGGGGCCGTTGTCGCTGACACTGAGCTGGGTGTAGACGCGCCCGTCGCGGTAGACATGGTCGGTGGTGGCCGTGACAACGCGCGCGCCGCGCGGCAGCGCTTCGGACGCGTTTTTCCACAGGTTGAGCAGCACCTGGCGCACGGTATCCCGGTCGGCATGGCTGAGGGCCAAAGGCCGCTGCAGCGTCAGCACCAGCTCGATGTCGCCGCCGCCGAACAAGGCGTCGCCGTACAGGGACCGCAAGCCTTCGACGGCCGCGTTCAAGTCGATCGCCGTGCCAGCCGGTGCGGCCGGGCTGTCCGGCGCTTCGCCCAGTTGACGCACGATGCGTGCGACCCGGTCTATCTCTTCGCGCAGCACCTGCAATTCGTCGTTCATCGGGCCGTCTTGCGGCAGTTGGCGCTGCATGATTTGCAAATAGGTCTTGATCGTGCCCAAGGGGTTGCTGACCTCGTGCGCCACCTGGCGCCCTCTGAGCAGCCAGCCGTCAGCGGCTGCAGCCTGCGCGTCGCGGTGGCGCTCGCGCAGACCGCGCCAGCCCTGCAACTGGCCGGCCACGATGCCCGCGAAAGCCAGGATTTGCGTCTCGCGCTGGCGCAGGCCTGCGGCGTCTGCGGCATCGGCGGGGAAGACCATCAGGCCCCAGACCGTCACGCCGACGGCCATCGGTGCGCAGACCAGGCCGGCGCTGCCGAGCAGGCGCGCCAGTTGCTGGTCGCGCACGGCGGGCAGCCCGTCAGGCCGCTGCGCGAAGCTCGAGCACAGGGCGCCGGTCGCCGCCGCCCGCGCGCAGGCATCCTGCGCTGGCGGGTCGAGCACGACGCGCAGGCGCCCGAGCAAGCCGGTCTGACCGGCCAGCGGCAGCCCGCACATCGCCGGTGGATCACCGCGGCGCAGCAGGAAGACCACGTCGGCCACGCCAAACAGGATCCGCGCCGATACACGCGCCGCGCTCAGCAGCTGGGCTTCACTGTCGGACGCCGCCAGGTCCTGCTGCAAAGGCTGCAGCGCCGCCATCGAGGCCAGCGTTTCCTGCAAGGCCTGTTGTTCCGGGTGGCGGGCCGCAGGCTCGGGCGCAGGCCGCCAGCGTGGCAAGGTACTGAGGGCCGACGGCACACCCAGTGCCGCCGCCAATTGCGCGACTTGGTCCTGGGCGGTCGCGCACAGGTGCGCCAGCTGCAGCGGCGGCAACTGGACCAGCCGGGCCAGCGCCGCAAAGCCGTCGGCGTCGGGTGTGGCCGGGTCGGCCAGGTCCTGGGCGACGTGCGCGACCCAGACGTCACGCATCAGGTCCTGCGCGACGTGGGCGACCCAGACGACACGCGTCAAGCCGTCGGCCTGGGCGACGGCCTGCAGATCGTGGTGATGAAAGCGGATGGCGTCGGCCATGAAGGAGGGCAACTGCCAGCGATCAACGAGCCAGCCACCGACTTCGGCGTGATCGGTTCCCAGTGCCGCGCGCTCCAGCGCCGACAAGGCCGGCTCGGTGTCGCTATCCGTATCGGCCTCGGCCTCGGCCAAGATGGCGCCGTAGGACGAACCCAGACCACCCAGCAGCATGAGCTGGCCCACGTCGTGCAGCAGGCCACACAGGTAGGCCTCTTCAGGCTCGGCCAGGCCGGTTCGCGCTGCAATGGCCTGCGCCAGTTCAGCCACATACAGCGCGTGGTGCCAGAAGCCGGACAGGTCCTCAGGCTGCAGGATCGGCAGGCGACCGAAAGCCTGCTGCACGGCCAGACAGGCCGCCACACTGCGCAGGACGCGCACGCCCAGCACCTGCAGGGACAACTCAATGCTGCGCAGCGAACCGGCCGAGCGGAAGGCCGCCGAGTTGGCGACGTGCAGGATGCGCGCTGCGAGTGCCGGCTCGCGCAGGACCAGTTCGCTCACGGCACGCAGGGACGCGTCTTCCTGCGATACGGCACGCATGAAGGCCAGCAGAGTGCCGGGCAATGCCGGCAGCTCCACCGCTTGAATCGCACGAAGGGTCGGACCCGGAAGGGTGTGCAACGGGTGTTTCCAGAAACAGATCAAATGCAGCTTGGGGCCGCGACCCTCGACTGCGAACCCACCGATCGTATCGGCAAGCCATGACACCCCCGTTCCAGCGCTGCGGCACCAAGGGACTACGGCGCTGCCGCAGCAGCCGAACTCAGCTCGGGGCGGGCACGCTGAAGCGCTTGGTCACGTCGCCCTTGGCGTTGCTGCTTTCCAGGTGCACGCCGAAACCCCACAGCCGCGCCACATGCTTCATCACTTCCTGGCCGCTGTCGTGCAAGGGCCGGTCGTTGTGCTGGAAGTGGCGCAGCGTCAATGAACGGTCGCCGCGCAGGTTGACATTCCAGACCTGGATATTGGGTTCGCGGCTGCCCAGGTCGTACTGGCGGCTGAGCGCTTCGCGCACACGCTTGTAGCCGGCGTCGTCGTGGATGGCGCTGACCTCATAGTCGGCCTGCTTCTCGTCGTCCGAGATCGCGAACAGCCTGAAATCGCGCATCAGCTTGGGTGACAGATACTGGCCGATGAAGCTTTCGTCCTTGAAGTTGCGCATGGCGTGGTCGAGCACCGGCAGCCAGGGCTTGCCGGCGATGTCGGGGAACCAGGCGCGGTCTTCCTCGGTCGGGGCCTCGCAGATGCGCTGGATGTCGGTGTACATCGCGAAGCCCAGCGCATAGGGGTTGAAGCCTGAATAGCCGCGGTGGCCGACCGGCGGCTGGTAGACGACGTTGGTGTGCGAGGTCAGCCATTCGATCATCACGCCGTCGGTGAGAAAACCGTCGTCGTACATGGTGTTCAACAGCTTGTGGTGCCAGAAGGTGGCCCAGCCTTCGTTCATCACCTGCGTCTGGCGCTGCGGGTAGAAATACTGCGCCACCTTGCGCACGATGCGCACGATCTCGCGCTGCCAGGGTTCCAGCAGCGGTGCGTTCTTCTCGATGAAGTACAGCAGGTTTTCCTGCGGCTCGTCCGGGAAACGCTTGGCCTCGGGCGCGGCGCCTTCCTTGTGCAGCGCGCGCGGCAGCGTGCGCCACAGATCGTTGACCTGGCGTTGGGCGTGTTCCTCGCGGTCGATGCGTTCGCTGAGTTCCTGCGCCAGGCTCTTGCGGCTGGGCCGGCGGTAGCGGTCCACGCCGTGGTTGCTCAGGGCGTGGCAGCTGTCGAGGAAAGCCTCCACCGTTTCCAGGCCGTGCTTGTCTTCGCAGGCTGCGACATAGTTCTTGGCGTAGACCAGGTAGTCGATGATGGACGCCGCATCGGTCCACATGCGGAACAGGTAATTGCCCTTGAAGAAGCTGTTGTGGCCGTAAGCGGCGTGCGCAATGACCAGGGCCTGCATCGCCAGCGTGTTCTCTTCCATCAGGTAGCTGATGCAGGGGTTGCTGTTGATGACGATCTCGTAGGCCAGGCCCATGTGGCCGCGCTTGTAATTCTTCTCGGTCGAAATGAATTCCTTGCCGTAACTCCAGTGGCGGTAATTCACCGGCATGCCTGAACTGGAATAGGCGTCCATCATCTGTTCGGCGGTGATGATTTCCAGCTGGTTGGGGTAGGTGTCCAGCCCGAAGCGCTCGGCGGTTGCGCGGATGGTGCGGTGGTAGGTTTCGATGAGCTCGAAAGACCAGTCACTGGTGGCCGGCAGGTGTTCGGCAGGCCGCACCGCCAGCGGCAGCGGATGTTCCAACGCCAAGGGCTTGGTTTTCATGCGGCCTTCGCTCCCTCTTTCTTGAACAGGTCACGGAACACGGGGTAGATCTGACTGGCTTCGACCGCCTTGCGCATCGCAAAGTTCTTGTGCGCAGCCGTCAGGTGCATGTACTCGTCCCACAGATTCTGTTCTTCCTCGGCCACCTGCACGTAGGCGAAATAGCGCACCAGCGGCAGGATCTTCTCCGACAGCCATACACGGCAACGACCACTGTCGTGGTGCCAGTTGTCGCCGTCGCTGGCCTGCGCGCCGTAGATGTTCCACTCGCTCGGGTTGTAACGCGACTTGATGATCTCCTCCATCAGCACCAGGGCGCTGCTGACCACGGTGCCGCCGGTTTCGCGGGCATGGAAGAAGTTCTCTTCGTCGACTTCCTGGGCCTGCGTGTGGTGGCGGATGAAGACCAGTTCGATCTTTTCGTAATGCCGCGTCAGGAACAGGTACAGCAGGATGAAGAAGCGCTTGCTCAATTCCTTGCGCGCTTCGTCCATCGAACCCGACACGTCCATCAGGCAGAACATCACGGCCTTGCTGGTCGGCACCGGCACCTTGACGCGGTTGCGGAATCGCAGGTCGATGGGGTCGAGAAACGGGATGCGCTCAATCCGGGCGCGCAGCAGGCGGACTTCTTCGGCCAGTTCCTTGATAGCGGCTTCAGCCACCGCATCGCCGGGTTGCAGTGCAGCCTGCATCTCGGCGAGGCGCGCTTCCATCTCGTGCAATTCACGGCGTGGCGCATTGCCCAGTGCAATGCGCCGGCCCAATGCGCCGCGCATGCTGCGCACCACATGCAGGTTGTTCGGCGTGCCGTCGTTGCTGTAGCCAGCGCGGTGACTTTTCCATTCGGGCATTTCGGCCAGTTGGGTGCGAACGAGATTGGGCAAGGCCAGGTCGTCGAAGAAGACCTGCATGAACTCTTCCTTGCTCAGCGCGAAGACAAAATCGTCTTCGCTTTCGCCCTGGTCGCTGGCCTGGCCCTTGCCGGAACCACCGCCCGATCCGCCTTTCGGCCTTTCGATCTTGTCGCCGCGCACGTACTCCTGGTTGCCCGGGTGCACCACCTCGCGCACGCCGCCCTGGCCATGGCCGAAGACGGGTTCGGTGAGGTCCTTCTTCGGGATGTGGATGTCCTCGCCACGCTCCACGTCGCGGATGCCGCGGCCGTCGATGGCGCGCTTCACCGCTTCACGGATCTGCTCCTTGTGGCGGCGCAAAAAGCGCTCGCGATTGCCGATGGACTTGTTCTTGCCTGCCAACCGACGGTCGATGATTTGTTGCATCGTGGCCCTTGAAGTTAGCTCGACTTGCGGACTCTCAAATACCACTCGCACAACAAGCGCACCTGCTTCGTCGTGTAGCCCTTGGCCACCATGCGGGTCACGAAGTCCTCGTGCTTCTTGGCTTCGTCGGCGCTGGCCTTGGCGTTGAAGCTGATCACCGGCAACAACTCTTCGGTGTTGCTGAACATCTTCTTCTCGATCACCGTGCGCAGCTTTTCGTAGCTGGTCCACACCGGGTTGTTGCCCTGGTTGTTGGCCCGCGCACGCAGCACGAAGTTGACGATCTCGTTACGGAGGTCTTTCGGGTTGGCGATGCCGGCCGGCTTCTCGATCTTTTCCAGTTCGCCATTCAGGCTGCCGCGGTCGAAGACCTCGCCGGTGTCGGTGTCGCGGTATTCGTGGTCCTGGATCCAGTAATCAGCGTAGGTGACGTAGCGGTCGAAGATGTTCTGGCCGTATTCGGAATAGCTTTCCAGATAGGCCGTCTGGATTTCCTTGCCGATGAATTCGGCGTAACGCGGCGCCAGCAATTCCTTGATGAAGCCAACGTACTTGTCTTCGATTTCTTTCGGGAATTGCTCGCGTTCGATCTGCTGTTCCAGCACGTACATCAGGTGCACCGGGTTGGCCGCCACTTCGGTGCTGTCGAAGTTGAAAACCTTGGACAGGATCTTGTAGGCGAAGCGCGTGCTGATGCCGCTCATGCCTTCGTCGATGCCGGCGTAGTCGCGGTATTCCTGGTAGCTCTTGGCGCGCGGGTCGGTGTCCTTCAGGCTCTCGCCGTCATAGACCAGCATCTTGGAATACAGCGACGAGTTCTCGGGCTCTTTCAGCCGGGTCAGCATCGAGAACTGGCTCATCATCTTCAAGGTGCCCGGGGCGCAGGTCGCCTTGGCCAGGCTGCTGTTCTTCAGCAGCTTTTCGTAGATGTGGATCTCTTCGGACACGCGCAGGCAATACGGCACCTTGACGATGTAGATGCGGTCCAGAAAGGCTTCGTTGTTCTTGTTGTTGCGGAAGGCCTTCCATTCGCTTTCATTGCTGTGGGCCAGCACGACGCCGTCGAAGGGAATGGCACCGAAGCCTTCGGTGCCCTTGAAATTGCCTTCCTGCGTGGCTGTCAGCAGCGGGTGCAGCACCTTGATCGGCGCCTTGAACATCTCCACGAATTCCAGCAGACCCTGGTTGCTGAGGCACAGACCGCCGCTGTAGCTGTAGGCGTCGGGGTCGTCCTGCGAATAGCTTTCCAGCTTGCGGATGTCGACCTTGCCGACCAGCGAGGAGATGTCCTGGTTGTTCTCGTCGCCCGGTTCGGTCTTGCTGATGCCCACCTGCTTCAGGATGCTGGGGTGGCGCTTGACGACCCTGAACTTGCGGATGTCGCCGCCGTACTCGTCGAGCCGTTTCACCGCCCAGGGCGACAGGATTCGGTTGAGGTAGCGGCGTGGGATGCCGTACTCGCTTTCCAGGATGGCGCCGTCTTCAGCCGCGTCGAACAGGCCCAGCGGGGACTCGTTCACCGGGCTGCCCTTGATGGCGTAGAAGGGAACTTCCTGCATCAGCAGCTTCAAGCGTTCTGCGATGGAGCTCTTGCCGCCACCGACCGGGCCCAGCAAGTACAGGATCTGCTTCTTTTCTTCGAGGCCCTGTGCGGCGTGGCGGAAATAGCTGACCACCTGTTCGATGGCGTCTTCCATGCCGTAGAACTCGGCGAAGGCCGGGTAGACCTTGATCACCTTGTTGGCGAACAAACGGCTCAGGCGCGGGTCGTTGCGCGTGTCCACGGTGGCCGGCTCGCCGATCGCCCTGAGCATGCGCTCGGCGGCGGTGGCATAGGCCAGCGGGTTGCGCTTGCATTCGGCGAGGTAGTCCTCCAGGGACAACTCTTCCTCGCGGGTGCGCTCGTAGCGAGCGGCAAAGTGACCAATGACGTCCATGCGGCCTCCGGTATCCAGCGCACGGTGGGGAGGACCACCCTCACCCTGACCGCGTCTGGGAAGTTCTGATGAAGTCCCGGCTGTACGGGCCCAGGCTCCATCAGAGCTTTCCGGCTGGCAACACTGCACTGTGGCTGCGGCGTGGGATCAGCATCGCCGATTCCGCCCCAGAGCGAGCCCGAAAGTAAGGGCTTTTGGCCCGGTTCTTCCTGTCCTTATAACTGGCACGACCCACCTCGACCCTTGCGGTGTACCGCAAGAAACGCACCCTGACGACCCCTTGTCTGAGTGGGCTTGCACCCGTACAACGGTTGCAGCGGCGCTGCGGTTGTCAGGGTCGCAGCACCGTATCGGCGCGCCGCAGCGCATGGGACCTGCCGATGTCGGTGCGCCAGCCGGGCTTCAACGTTCGTTGGCGCCCAGCTTGTCCAGCAGTCCGCTGAGCTCTTCCAGGGTGTCGAAGCGGATCGCGATCTCGCCCTGGTCGCCGCGCTGGGTGCGGCGGTGCATGCGGATTTCGACCTCGGCGGTCAGCAGGTCCGCGAGTCGCTCTTCCAGGCGGGCCAGGTCGCGGGGCTTGGCCGGCTTGGCGCGGGCCGGGCCGCTCGGGCTCTGGCTGGTCCTGCGCGCGACCAGCCGCTCGGCCTCGCGCACGCTGAGCTTCCTGGCACTGATTTCCTGCGCGGCCATGACCTGGTCTGCGGCCTCCAGGGACAACAGGGCCCGCGCATGGCCCATGTCGAGATCGCCGGCCATCAGCATCTGCTGCACCGGCTCGGCCAACTGCAGCAGGCGCAGCAGGTTGCTGGCCGCGCTGCGCGAGCGGCCCACGGCCTGAGCGGCCTGCTCGTGCGTGAGGTGAAACTCCGTCACCAGACGCTGCAAACCGTGCGCTTCTTCCAGCGGGTTCAGGTCTTCGCGCTGGATGTTCTCGATCAGCGCCATCACTGCAGCGGCTTCGTCGGCCACCACCTTGACAAGGACCGGCACGGCGTCCAGCCCGGCCAGCTGGGCTGCCCGGTAGCGACGCTCGCCGGCAATGATCTCGTAGCGGCCATCGTCCAGGGGCCGGACCAGGATCGGCTGCATCACACCCTGGCTCTTGATGCTCTCGGCCAGCTCGTACAGCGAGCCTTCGTCCATGCGCGTGCGCGGCTGGTATCGGCCCGCCTGCAGGCGGTCGAGTGTCAGCGTGTGGGGTGTGCTGTCGCTGGGCAGCGCGTCGGCCACCTTGGGGCCGAGCAGCGCTTCCAGGCCGAGGCCCAGGCCTTTGGGTTTCTTGGTGACCATCGCCCGATTGTCTCCGAGCGCAGGCCCCTCGCCCAGGTGGATGTCGGCACCCACCCGCGCCGACTGCCGGACCGCTCAGTTCGCGCGCTCGCGCCTGATCTGGGCGGGGAAGAGGACCTGCCGCTCGAGGTAGCGGCGCAGGCGCTGGACGCGCGGGTCATGGCGCCCGGGCATGGTGTTCAGGTGCTGCACCACGGTGTCCACGCGCAGCAGCAGCACGCCGTCCGGGTTGCGCCGCCAGTGGCCCGCGTGTCGCGCGGCGAGGACCGATTCGGGCTCGCTGCTTCCCAGCACCCTTTGCAGGCCTTCCCCCGCCAGCCACAGGTGCCGTCCATCGTCTTCGATGTCCAGCGGCACACCGGCAAAAGTGTGGAAGCGGCCCTGTTCACGCTGCCAGAAGAGGGTGCGTATCGCCAGGACCAGATCGTCGATCCAGCGCACGCCCAGGCGCGGCGCCACCATGGCGACCAAACAAAACAGCAGGGCGATGGCCAGCAGCAGGCGCAGGCCGACGCCCAGGGCATGCAGCCATGCCAGGAAGCCGGCGATCAGCAGCCCGATCACCACGGCCCTTGTGGCGGCACCCTTCATCGCTTCAGCCCTCCGGCCCGACGCGCTGAGCCAACAGCTGCAGATGGGCCAGTCCGGCCGGCCAGTCGCCCAGGCCGCTGTCGCCGTCGACGTGACCGGCTGGTCCCAGGCTGTGAGCCGTGGCGCCCCAATCGGCCGCCAGCTTCAAGGCCTGCGGCGGTACGCAGCCGGGGTCGTCCTGGCTGTACAGCAGCGTCGCCGGGAAGGGCAGGCGCTGCCGCACGGTGGGCTGCCAGGTGGAAAGCTGCGGCGGCAGGTCGGTGCGGTCGAGGTCGAGCGGGGCGACCAGCAGCGCAGCCTGCACGCGCCGCGTGTGCTGCGAGTGCGCCGCCCAGGCCGCCACCAGGTGGCAACCCAGGCCGTGCGCCACCAGCAACGCCGGGCCGCTGCCGTCCAGCAGCACCTCGTCCAGGCGCGCCATCCAGTCGCCACGCCGCGGCCAGTCCCAGTCGGACTGCGCCACGCGCGTGCCAGCGTGCAGCAGCTCCCAGCGGCTTTGCCCATGCACAGGGCCCGAGTTGCGCCAACCCGGCAAGGTCAACACCCGCTTGTCAGCCAACATGCGCCAGCCTTCCCGTATCCTTGTTGTCCTGAAGGCGGAATTGTGGACGAGGGGACCGGATGAGCATCACCGTATTTGTCGACGGCCAGGAAGGCACCACCGGCCTGCGCATCCACGAGTACCTGGCGCAGAGGCCCGACATCGAGGTGCTGCGCATCGCGCCCGAGCGGCGCAAGGACACCGCCGAACGCGCCCGCCTGTTAAACGCCGCCGACGTGGCTTTCCTGTGCCTGCCCGATGCGGCGGCCCAGGAGGCAGCGGCGCTGGTCACCAACCCCGGGACCTGCCTGATCGACGCCAGCACCGCGCACCGCACGGCGCCCGGCTGGGTCTTCGGCCTGCCCGAACTGGCGCCCGGACAGCGCGCTGCCATCCGGGCCAGCAAACGCATCGCCAACCCGGGGTGTCACGCCAGCGCCTTCATCCTGCTGTTGCGGCCCCTGGTCGACGCCGGTCTGGTTCCGGCGGGCCATGCGCTGTCGGCGAGCTCCATCACCGGCTACTCGGGCGGCGGCAAGAAGATGATCGAGGACTACGAGGCAGGTGGTCAGCCCGCGCTCACTTCCCCGAGGCACTATGCCCTGTCTTTGTCGCACAAGCATGTGCCGGAAATGATGGCGCACACGGGGCTGACGCTGCCGCCCATCTTCATGCCCATCGTCGGCAACTTCTACAAGGGCCTGTCGGTGTCGGTTCCACTGCCCTTGCAGCTGCTGGGCACGACGGCACAGGCGGTGCAGCAGGCCTTGGCGGCCCGCTACGCCGGCGAGCGCTTCATCCGCGTGATGCCGCTGCGCGACCCGGACACGCTGGCAGCAGGCTTCTTTGACGTGCAGGCCTGCAACGACAGCAACCGCGTGGACCTCTTCGTCTTCGCCAACGACACGCAGGCCATCGTGATGGCACGGCTCGACAACCTGGGCAAGGGTGCCAGCGGGGCTGCCGTCCAGGCGATGAATGTGCACCTGGGCGTGGACGAGGCGCTGGGCC
>Ga0136641_1000093_pt1 | contig 35981 bp, 28 predicted proteins | sample EliLak1302023Y_FD_115312 | JGI IMG/M metagenome (GOLD analysis project Ga0136641, IMG submission 115312) | Freshwater microbial communities from Elizabeth Lake, Yosemite National Park, California, USA - 13020-23Y | ecosystem: Environmental > Aquatic > Freshwater > Lake ...
ACCGCTGGTTCACGCAGTCGCTGGCCCGCGTGCTGGGGGCCGCGGCGCTGGCGGCCGCTGTGCTGGCCCTGGGCTTTCGCGGCCTGTTCTTTCCGCCCGTTCAGGGCCAGTCTGCGCTGCTGGTCTGGTGCGCGGCGCTGCTGGCGGTCACCTACCTCAGCTACAGCGTGCTGTCGGTGCTGCACCAGGCCTGGGGCGCGCGGCTGGGCGGTGACGAGGTGCAGCGCGCACGCATCGTGTCGTGGCGCGAAGGGCTGGCGCTGGTGGGCGTGCTGGTGGCCAGCGTGCTGCCGGCGGTGGCGGGTTTGTCGGCCGCCAGCATCGTCTTCGCGCTGACGCTGGGCGCCGCCTGGCTGCTGCTGCGACGGGCCCCCGCGCCGCGGATCGAGGCGGCCCGCGCCGCAGCGCCCGGACTGGCCGGACAGTCCAGCCCCCCCAGCGCCCCCAGCCCCTTGGCCACGCCGGCCTTCCGCCGCCTGCTGGCCATCTACCTCGTCAACGGGGTGGCCAGTGCGGTGCCGGCCACGCTGGTGCTGTTCTTCATCCGCGACCGGCTGCAGGCCCCAGCCTACGAGCCGCTGTTCCTGGCCAGCTACTTTGCCGCCGGCGCCTTGTCGATGCCGCTGTGGACGCGCGCCGTGCTGCGCTTCGGCCTGGCGCGGGCCTGGCTGGCCGGCATGGCGCTGGCCATCGCCACCTTCGCCTGGGCCACGCTGCTGGGCGCGGGCGACGTGGCGGCCTACACCGCCGTCTGCGTGGCCAGCGGCGTGGCACTGGGCGCCGACCTGACGCTGCCCGGCGCGCTGCTGGCCGGCGTCATCCAGCGCGCGGGCCACGCGCAGCGGCTGGAAGGTGCTTACTTCGGCTGGTGGAACTTCGCCACCAAGCTCAACCTGGCCCTGGCTGCGGGCATCGCCCTGCCGCTGCTGGGCGCCTTCGGCTACACGCCCGGCAGCCGCGACGGCGCGGCGCTGCAGGCGCTGACCATCGCCTACTGCCTCTTGCCCTGCGCGCTCAAGCTGGCCGCTGCGGGGTTGCTCTGGACCACCTGGCTGCGCAAGGAAAACCTGTCATGAAAAGCCTGAACCTCTTCCGCCCGTCCAGCGCCCGCCTGGCGGCGCTTTCGCTGGCCGCCGCGCTGTTGGCGAGCTGCGCTTCGGCCCCCGTGCCCGCCGACTACGCGGCCGAACAACCGGTTCTCGACCTGAAGCAATACTTCAACGGTGAACTCGTCGCCCACGGCCTGTTCACCGACCGCGCCGGCAAGGTCGCACGCCGTTTCACGGTGCAGATGACCGGCACCTGGCAGGGCCAGAACGGCACGCTGGACGAGCTTTTCACCTACAGCGACGGCAAGACCGAGCGCCGCGTCTGGCGCCTGACCGACGAAGGCGGCGGCCGCTACACCGGCCGCGCCGACGACGTGGTCGGCGTGGCCGAAGGCCGCGCTGCGGGCAATGCACTGAACTGGCGCTACACGCTGGCCCTGCCGGTGGACGGCAAGCTTTACGAGGTGCAGTTCGACGACTGGATGTACCTGATGGACGGGCGTGTGATGCTGAACAAGGCTGCGATGAGCAAGTTCGGTTTCGGCCTGGGTGAAGTGACGCTGTCCTTCACGAAGAAGCTGCCCTGAAAGTCACTCTGAAGATCGGCTCGAAAGCAACACGATGGCCCTGAACCCCCGCATCGAAGACTGGACCGGCCGCACGGTGTGGCTGGTCGGCGCGTCCACCGGCATCGGCCGCGCGACGGCCAGCGCGCTGCATGCGGCCGGCGCCCGCGTGGTGGTGTCGGCCCGCAGCCGCGAGGCGCTCGACGCTTTCGTCGTTGCGCACCCCGGCAGCCTGGCCATCGCGCTGGACGCCACCGACCGCGCCGCGATGCAGGCCGCCGCCGCGCAGGTCGTGGCTGCGCACGGCCACATCGACCTGGCGATGTACTGCGCCGGCACCTACGCGGCCATGCGCGCCACCGCCTTCGACCTGGACGTGGCGCTGCGCCATGTGCGCGTCAACTACGACGGCGCGCTGTTCATGCTGGACGCCGTGCTGCCCACGCTGCTGGCCCAAGCCCAGGCGAAGGGCAGCGGGCGCGGCGGCCACATCAGCCTGGTCAGCAGCGTGGCCGGTTTCCGCGGCCTGCCGCAGTCGCTGGCCTACGGCCCGACCAAGGCCGCGCTGATCAACCTGGCCGAGACGCTCTACCTCGACCTGTCGCCCCTGAAGATCGGCGTGTCGGTCATCAACCCGGGCTTTGTCGAAACGCCGCTGACCGCGCAGAACGAATTCAAGATGCCGGCCCTGATCACGCCGGAACAAGCCGCCACGGACATCCTGGCCGGCTGGCGCGCGGGCGAATTCGAGATCCATTTCCCGAAGCGCTTCACGCGGTGGTTGAAGGCCCTGCGGCACCTGCCCTACAGCGCCTACTTCGCGGCCGTCAGCCGCTCGACGGGCTTGTGATGGCGGCCGCCATGGACCCCCATGTCGCCCGCATCGTGCAGGCCTTCGAGCAACTGACACCGGCCAGCCTGGCGCGGCTGGCTGAGCTCTACACCGCCGACGCCCGCTTCAAGGACCCCTTCAACGAGGTGCAGGGCGTGCCGGCCATCCGCGCCGTCTTCGAGCACATGTACGCCACGCTGGATGCGCCGCGCTTCGTGGTCCGCGACGTGGTGGCGCAAGGCGACCAGTGCTTCCTGACCTGGGACTTCATCTTCCGCATGCGCCGCTTCAACCGCGACGAGCAGACCGTGCGTGGCGGCTCGCACCTGGTGCTGGCCGCCGACGGCCGCATCGCGCTGCACCGCGACTACTGGGACGTGGCCGAAGAGCTCTACGAAAAGCTGCCCCTGGTGGGCAGCTTGATGCGCTGGCTGAAACGCCGCGCGAACCGGTGAACCCTGGCGGGCGCTGGCGCGGCGCGCGGGCCTACTTCTGGCCTTCGGTCAAGGACATGGTCTGGAACAGGCCGCTCTTGTCGACGAAGAAGACCTCGGTGAACTTGACGGTTCCGCCGGCCATCTTCACCGGCGCCGGGAAAGGCGCCGCACGCCGGATCATGGCCAGCACCCAGGGTGCCACCTCGTCGGCGGCCGGCTTGCGCACGACGGTGATGTCGACCACCTTGCCGGTGGCGTCGATCTCGGTCTCGACCATCATCACCCCGTACAGCAGCGGTTGCAGCTTGCCGCGGTAGATGCGCATCGGGTAGCAGGCATACAGGTGGCGGGCGGCATCGACGCGGTATTCCGCCTCGGCATCGTTGGTCGAATCCCGGGGCGGCGCGCACAAGGGTGCGGGGACCATGCCGAACTGGGCCAGCGCGACGGGTCCGCTCAGCACGCCGCCCAGCAGCAGCAGGGCGCGGGCCCAGGCAGGCGAACGACCCCGCGTCTTCCGATAGTTCTGCATGATTTTCGGCCCCGTCCGGTTGCCCCTGGGCTGAGCACAAGGGGTTGAAGAAGGTTACACCAGGGCTTCAGGCTGGTGCTGCGCCTGTCGTGCGGACGGCCCGCAAGAAGCGTGATCGGGTGTGACTAACGCAACCAACCCTTGCGCCGGAAGTAGATGAAGGGCGCGGCCACCGAGGCCACCATCAGGCCCAAGGCATACAGATAGCCGTGGCTCCATTCGAGTTCGGGGATGGACTTGAAGTTCATGCCGTAGATGCTGGCGATCAGCGTGGGCGGCAGCAGCGCCACGCTGGCCACCGAAAAGATCTTGATGATCTTGTTCTGGTTGATGTTGATGAAGCCCACCGTGGCGTCCATCAGGAAGTTGATCTTGTCGAACAGGAAGGCCGTGTGCGAATCGAGCGAATCGATGTCGCGCAGGATCTGCCGTGCCTCTTCGAACTGCTCGGCATTCAGCATGCGGCTGCGCATCATGAAGCTGAGCGCACGGCGGGTGTCCATGACGTTGCGGCGGATGCGGCCGTTCAAGTCTTCTTCGCGGGCGATGGCTGTCAGCGCGGCGCCGGCCACCTGGTCGTTGACGTCCTGCGTCAGCACCCGGGCGCTGACCTTTTCCAGTCCGTCGTAGATGCCTTCCAGCGCATCGGCCGAATATTCGGCGTCGGCGTCATAGAGCTTCAGGAGCACGTCCTTGGCGTCTTCGATCAAGGCCGGGATGCGCCGGGCGCGCAGCCGCAGCAGGCGAAACACCGGCAGGTCTTCGCCGTGGATGGAGAACAGCACGTTATTCGACAGGATGAAGGCCACGCGCACATTGCGCGCCGGTTCCGGGTCGGGGCCGTCGCCCGCATCGATCAGGAAGTCCGACCGGATGTGCAATTCGCCGTTGTCTTCCTCGTAGAAACGGGCCGACTCTTCGAGGTCATCATCGACGGCGTCGCTCGGAATGCTCAGCCCGAAGTGCTGCTGGATCCAGCCCTTCTCTTCGAGCGTCGGGTTCTCCAGATCGACCCAGACCGGCTGGAGATGGGTCAGTGCGCCAGGGGACTCGATCTCTTCCTGGAAAAGCCGGCCATTGACCAGCGTGAAGACATTCAGCATCGGCAACTTTCGTCAGCGCGGCAGCCACCGGGGCGGCAGCGGGCGGGTTGGGGCGGATGTTCGGGTTCCGTCTCAGCCCGGCCAGCCACGCTGGGCCGGGGTAGACGCTCACCGAGGGTGTATCGGGTCCAAGCGGTCGCTCCGAAAGATCAATCTGGAATTATGCCTCGCAGACCTGCTTCCACAGCGGATGCTGCGGCTGCGGCAATGGCAGACTCTGCGGATGTTGAGATCACCCCTACAAGGCCTGATGCAGTGGGTCGGCTGGCTCGGGCTGAGCGGCGCCGCCCTCGCCGCCCTCGCCGGCTCGGCGGCACTGCTGGCGGGCGGCGCGCTGCAGAACGAACCGGCGGTGTCGCTGCGTGGCGAGATCGACGCCGGCGACATCGCCCGCGTGCTGGCCATGGCGCGCGCGCACGACCCGCGCCAGATGGGGCCCGGTCAGCTCGACGCCGTGGTGCTGAGCGAGCGCGACCTGGAACTGCTGATCAACGTCGTCACCAACCGGCGCCTGGGCGCGCCGGTGCGCGTCACCCTGCAGCCCGGTGTCGCTGAATTGCAGGCCAGCGTGCACCTGCCGCCCAACCCCTTCGGCCGTTGGCTGAACCTGCAGGCGCAGGTGGTCGAAACAGCCGGCTGGCCCCAATTCACGGCTTTGCGGCTGGGCAGCCTGCCCTTGCCCGGCTGGATCGGCCTGCCCTTGCTGCGCAGTGCAGCAGCCCAGGCCGGCTTGACCGAAGACCTGGCGATGGCCGGTGACGTGATCCGCCGGGTGAATTTCCGCCAGCACCAGCTGGCATTCAGCTACATGCTGCGCAGCGATTCCGTCCAGCGCCTCGCGACGGCGCTGGTGCCGGCGGCCGAACAGCAGCGGCTGCGCGCCTACTCCGACCGCCTGGTCCAGCTGGCGGCGATGCCGGCGACCGAAAACGGCCGCTCGCTGGCGCGCTGGATAGGCCCGATGTTCGAACTGGCCCGCCAGCGCAGCGGCGGCGGTGGCGACGCGGCGGCCGAAAACCGCGCGGCCATCCTGGCCCTGACGCTCTACGCCAATGGCCGCAGCCTGGGCAGTTTCCTGCCGGCCGCACGCGACTGGCCGCAGCCCCGGCCCCAGCGGCTGACGCTGGCCGGGCGCGACGACACGCCGCTGCACTGGTTGATCTCCGCCGCCCTGGCCGTCGACGGCAGCAGCTCTTTTTCGAAGGCCGTGGGCCTGTACAAGGAAGTCGACGACTCGCGGGGTGGCAGCGGCTTCAGCTTCAACGACCTGGCCGCCGACCGCGCCGGCACCCGCCTGGGCGAGTTGGCCGTGCAACAACCGCAACGCCTGCAAGCCGCCCTGGCGCGCGGCGTGCAGGAAGCCGACGTCATGCCCCACGCGGCCGACCTGCCCGAATCGATGCCGGAGCGCGAATTCAAGCGCCGCTTCGGCGGCATCGGCGAACCACCTTACGTGGCGATGCTGGCCGAGATCGACCGGCGCGTGGACGCCTTACCGGCCTTGCGCTGACGGGACGCTAAGGCGCTGCGGCGCTGGGCGGTCCGGCCTGGTGGCGGCCCGTCACCATGTCGAAGCGGAACAAACGGCATTCGATGGCGCCGTTCCAAAGCGGCACGCGGCGGCTTTCCTTGAGCCGCATGGCGCTGGGCAGTTTCATGTCCGGGCTCAGCAACCAGGCCTGCCAGCCGCTGTACTGGCGCTTCCAGTGCGCCGCCAGCGCGCTGAAGAATTCCGTCGAGGTACCGCCGCCCTCGAAGCCTTCTCTCGAGGTGGTGCTGCCTTGACCTTTCGGTGCGATGCGCTCGCCGTAGGGCGGGTTCATCAGCAGCGTGCCGGCTTCGGCCGGCGGCGGGCGTTGCAGGGCGTCGGCGGTCTTGAATTCGATGGCCCGCGCCACCCCGGCCCGTTCGGCGTTGCGGGTGGCGAAGTCGGTCATGCGGAAGCTGACGTCACCGGCAAACAGCGGCACCGTCGGCGGGTGCACGCGGTCCTGGGCGGCGCGTTGCAGTTCACGCCAGGCCGGCAGGTGCGGCTTGAAAGGCAGCATGCGCTCGAAGGCGAAGCGGCGCTGGCTGCCGGGCGCGATGCCGCAGGCCATTTGCGCTGCTTCGATGACGATGGTGCCGGCGCCGCAACAGGGGTCGAACAGCGGGCCGTCCTCAGCCCGGCCCTGCCAGCCGGCGGCCGCCAGCATGGCGGCGGCCAGGGTTTCCTTCAGCGGCGCTTCACCGGTGTCTTCGCGCCAGCCGCGCTTGAACAGCGCGTCGCCCGAGGTGTCGGCATACAGCGTGGCGTTCTCGGGGCCGACGAACAGCGTCAAGGGCAGGTCGGGGTGGCGGGTGTCCACGCTGGGCCGCGCGCCGGTCTTCTCGCGCAGCTGGTCGCAGACCGCGTCCTTGATGCGCAACGCGGTGAAGTTCAGGCTCTGCAAGGGCGAACGCATGGCCACCACGTCGACACGCAAGGTCTGCTCGGGCGTGATCCATTGCGACCAGTCGACGCGCAGACCGAGTTCGTAGAGGTCGGTGGTGTCGCGGTAATAGCCCTCGACCAGCGGCCACAGCACGCGCGTGGCCAGGCGGCTTTCCAGGTTGAGCTGCATGGCCATGCGCGCGTCGCCTTCGACCCACACGCCGCCGCGGCCGGTGTCGGCCTGGACGCCGGTGATGCGCAGCACCTCGGCGGCCAGCAGGTCTTCGACGCCGCCGCTGCAGGGCAGAAAGAGGAGGGTCATCAGATCGCCTTGCGCAAGCTGGCCGGCGCAATCTTCAGCGCCTCCCGGTATTTGGCCACGGTGCGGCGCGCCACCTGGATGCCCTGCTCTTCCAGCATGTCGCTGATCTGGCTGTCCGACAGCGGCTTGCTGATGTCTTCGGCGGTCACGAACTGCTGGATCAGCGCACGCACCGCGGTGCTGCTGGCGTTGCCGCCGGCTTCGGTGTTCAGCGAGGAGCCGAAGAAGTATTTGAGTTCGAAGGTGCCTTGCAGCGTCGACATGTATTTGGCCGTGGTGACGCGCGAGATGGTGCTTTCGTGCAGGCCCAGTTCGTCTGCGATCTCGCGCAGCACCAGCGGCTTCATGGCAATCGCGCCGTGGGTGAAGAAGCCCTTCTGCCGCTCGACGATGGCCTTGCTGACGCGCAGGATGGTGTCGAAGCGCTGCTGGATGTTCTTCACGAACCAGCGCGCTTCCTGCAGCCGCGAACCCAGACCGGGCTGGCCGCCCGAGCCGCGCGAACCGCGAACCGCCTGCGCGTAGAGGTCGTTGATGCGCAGCTTGGGCATCACGTCGGGGTTGAGCGTCACGCTCAGGCCGCGGCCGGTCTTGCGCACCAGGACGTCGGGCACGATGACATGCGACTCGCCGGGCGCGAAAGCCCGCCCCGGCTTGGGCTCGCAGGCCACGATCAGCGCCTGGGCCAGCCTGACCCCGTCTTCGTCGGCCCCGGTCAGGGAGGTCAGGCGCTTCATGTCGCGCTTGGCCAGCAGGTCCAGGTAGTCCTCGCAGATGCGCAGGGCAATCTGGCGCTGCGGGCTGGGCCCCAGCAGCTTGAGCTGCAGCGTCAGGCACTCACCGAGGTGGCGCGCACCGACACCGGTGGGCTCCAGGCTCTGCAGCCACAGCAAGGCGCAGCGCAGCCTGTCCTGCAGTTCGCCGCGGCCCTCGGCGCTGTCGATGCCCAGCATCTCGGCCAGCCGTTCGGCGATCTCTTCCAGCGTGTCGGCCAGATAGCCGTCGCCATCCAGCGACTCGATCAACACCTCCAGCGCCGCGTGGTCGGTCGCGGACAGGCGCAGGCCCATGACCTGGGTGCGCAAATGATCCTGCAGCGACACGGATTCTGAGCGGCGGTCTTGCGCGTCCATGTCGTCGGCGTCTTCCCCCGAGCCCGAACCCGATGCCGACGGCATCTCGCGGATGCCGTCGAAGTCGTCGCCCTCGGTGCCGTTTTCCCAATCGTCGCGCTCGGTCGTGCCGAAGTCATCGCCGCTGATCTCGGGCGTGGACTCGGCCGATTCGGGTGCGTCGGTGGTGGTGGTGGAATCGGCGGCGGTATCGGCCACCCGGTCGGCGGCCAGTCGCTCGGGCGGCGTCTCGTAGGGGTTGAGCGCCGCGTCCTCTTCCATTTCCAGGAAGGGGTTCTGCTCCAGCATCTGGCCGACTTCCTGGTGCAACTCCAGCGTCGACAGTTGCAGCAGGCGTATCGATTGCTGCAACTGGGGCGTCAGCGCCAGATGCTGGGAAAGTCGGACCTGTAACGAGGGCTTCATGTTTGCTTGTCGGGCCCGGCTACATGCGGAAGTTTTCGCCCAAGTACACCTTGCGAACTTCGGCATTCGCGACGATCTCTTGGGGTGTGCCTTCGGCCAGGACATGGCCGTCGTTGATGATGTAGGCGCGGTCGCAGATGCCCAGCGTCTCGCGCACGTTGTGGTCGGTGATCAGCACACCGATGCCGCGCTGGCGCAGGAACTGGATGATTTTCTGGATCTCGATGACGGCAATCGGGTCGACGCCCGCAAAGGGCTCGTCCAGCAGGATGAAGCGCGGCTGCGTGGCCAGCGCGCGGGCGATCTCCACGCGCCGGCGCTCACCGCCCGACAGGGCCGGCGCCGGCGAGTCGCGCAGCTTCACGATGGCCAGGTCGTGCAGCAGCTTTTCCAGCAGGTCCTCGATGACCGCGCCGGCCAGGGGACGGCCCTCAGCCCCCAGTTGCAGTTCCAGCACCGCGCGGATGTTCTCTTCGACGGTCAGCTTGCGGAAGATCGACGCCTCCTGCGGCAGGTAGGACAGGCCCAACCGCGAACGGCGGTGTATGGGCAGGTCCTGCACCGCTTGCCCGTCGATGCGGATTTCACCCTCATCGGCGCGCACCAGGCCCACCACCATGTAGAAGGTGGTGGTCTTGCCGGCGCCGTTGGGGCCCAGCAGGCCGACGACCTCGCCGGCACCGACGGCCAGGTGCACGTCCTTGACCACCGTGCGTGGGCCATAGCTCTTGCGCAGGTGCGTGGCTTCGAGCCGGCTGGTGCCGGCTGCCGGGGCGCCTGGCATCAGCGCCGCTCCTCGAGGCTGCGCACCGGCGCCAGGGGCGCGGTGGCAGCGGCTGCGCTGGCCGCAGCCGCCGCAGGGTCGGGGCGCGGGCTCAGCACCGTGCGCACACGGCCCGTCGGGTTGGTCGCCGACCGGGCACCGGCTTCGACGGTGAAGACCTCGGTCAGGTTGTCCCAGACGACCACACCGCCGGTGATCTCTTCGGCGACACCGGCGCCGCGCAAACGGCGCAGGCCGGCCTGGCCGACAAAGCGCAGGGTGTCGGCGCGCCCATCGAACTCGATGCGCTCGGCGCTGCCTTCGACGGTTTCGTCGACACCGTCCCGGCGCTGGCGCCAGCTGGCGGGCTTGGCGCGCGTGCCGATGGCGGTGGCGCTGCGGTAGCCATCAGGCCCTTCACGCACCTCGATGCGCTCGGCCCGTAGCACCATCGTGCCCTGCGAGAGCACCGCGTTGCCGTTGTAGACCACCATCTGCCGCCGGTCGTCGGCGACCAGGTCCTTGTCAGCCTCGATGACCATGGCCTTGTAGCGGTCGGCCTTCTCGGCGCGCGCCGAACCGGCCAGCGCGGCCAGCATCAGGGTCAGCACGGCCAGCGCCACACGGGCGGTATGGGCGGCCGGGTTCGGAGGGAGGGAGATCATCATCGGCATGAAACTTGCAGATCATTCTATCTGCAAGGCGGGGCCGCGCCCGCCGCCTGTCGTGAAATGCCGCCTGTTTCGGACGCTGTGCTGCGCCGGGCCCGCGGCAAGGACCGCCGGCCTCAGCCGCCCTGGCGGGCGCGCTGGACCAGGTAGTCCATCACCGGCACCGTGCGCTCGTGCGTGCCGGTCTGCGACGGTGAGGTGGTGTAGCGTCCCTGCACGGCCACCATGGGCACGCTGTCGACCTTGTAGTCGCCGATCAGTTTCTGGCAGCGGGTGAGCTTGGTATTGACCGAGAAGGACTTGTAGGCGTCGGCGTACTTGCCGCCATCCACGCCGTTGGCCACCAGAAAGGCGGTGATCTCGGATTCGGTGTTCAGCCGCTTGTGCTCCACGTGCAGCGCGGTGAAGATCTTGCGGTGCAGGGCTTCGCGCTGGCCGATCTCCTCCAGCGCGAAGAACATCTTCTGCAACGCCGGGCCGATGAAGCCGACCGGCACGTAATGGAAATACACATCGGGCGGCAACTGCTTGGCCCAGGCATCCATCGTCGGCTCGAAAGCAAAGCAGTGCGGACAGGCATAAGAGAAGAACTCGATGACCTCGATCTTCTTCTGGGCGCTGGGCAGGGTCAGCGGCACCGCCGTCTGCAGGCGCGTGTACTGCTGCCCTTCGACAGGCGCGCCCTGCGCACGGGCTGCGCCGGTCAGGCCCAGGGCCAGGCCCAATCCGCTGCCGGCCAGTTGCAGGGAAAAATCTCGCCGCTTCATGAAGGTCCTTTCAATGGGGGCCGAGCGCCCCCTGGGGTGGAGTCTGCCGCAGCCGTCGGGTTCCGGTTGTGCGTCCGAAAAAGCGGGGAGCCTGGGGGCCAGCCCCGCCGTCAGGGTTTTTCGACGCGCACGATCTGCGCTTCGATGGACTGCTCCTGCAGCTTGAGCTGCAGGCTGTCGGCTTCGTCGCGCGACGGAAAGGGGCCCAGGCGCACCCGGTAGACGGTACGGCCGGCCTGCTCGCGTTCGGTGATGCGGGCCGCCTGTCCGATCAGCGCCAGCTTGGCTTTCTGCTGCTCGGCGTCATCGCTGCGCGTGTAGGCACCGGTCTGCACGAAGTAGACATAGGGGTCACCGGCCGGCGCGGTGGCGCCACCCGCCAGGATGGCGGCCGGGTCTTTGACCGGCCGGGTGGCCACCGGCGCCGAGGCGGCCAGCACGCCCGGGTTGGCCGGAAGGGGCGCTGCCTGGGGTGCCACGGCAGGCGTGGCTGGCGCCAGCGCAGCCACCGCGCCGGACGCCGCAGCCGCGGCAGCCGCCGAGGCCGCCCGAGCGCCCGCCTTGCCGCTCAGCGGCGCGTTGGGGTCCCAGTTCCGGTTGCGCTCGGCTTCGGCCAGGTCCTGCTCGGGGGTGCGCTGGGGCACCTTGTTGACGAACAAATTGGGTGCCTTGGTGATGTACAGCGCCACGCCCAGCGCCACCGCCAGGCCGATCAGCAGACCGGCCACCAGGCCCATCACGAAGCCGCCAGCCTGCTGCTTCAAGGGCTTGCTCCCCGTGTCGCCGGCGCCCCCGGTCTTCATGCCGCCACCGCCGCGTCGGGTGCCGCTGCGCCGTCACGGGCCATCGCCTCGGGCGCCGACACGCCCAGCACGGCCAGCGCATTGCGCAACACCTGCGCGGTGGCCGCCAGCAAGGCCATCCGGGCCCGCGCCAGCGGCAGGTCATCGACCAGGAAGCGCTCGGCGGCGTAGTAGCTGTGGAAGGCCGCGGCCAGGTCGCGCAGGTAGAAGGCCACGTCGTGGGGCGCCAGGTCGGCGGCGGCCCGGGTCAGCATCTCGGGGTATTCAGCCAGCTTCAGCATCAGCGCGGCTTCGGTGGGTGCCAGCAGGCGCGTCAGGTCGGCGGCCGCGGGGTCCTGGCCGCCGCCCTCCTTGGCCAGCACCGAGCAGATGCGCGCGTGGGCGTACTGCACGTAGAACACCGGGTTCTCGTCGTTGGCCTTCAGCGCCAGGTCGACGTCGAAGACGAATTCGGTGTCGGCCTTACGGCTGATCAGGAAGAAGCGCACCGCGTCGCGGCTGGTCCATTCGATCAGGTCGCGCAGCGTGACGTAGCTGCCGGCGCGCTTGGAGATCTTGACCTCGGCGCCGCCCTTCATCACTGTGACCATCTTGTGCAGCACGTAGTCGGGGTAGCCGACCGGGATGCCCACCGCGGCCGCCTGCAGGCCGGCGCGCACCCGGGCGATGGTGCCGTGGTGGTCGCTGCCCTGCACGTTGACGACCTGGCTGTAGCCGCGCTGCCACTTGTTGATGTGGTAGGCGACGTCGGGCAGGAAGTAGGTGTAGCTGCCGTCGCCCTTGCGCATGACGCGGTCCTTGTCGTCGCCGTAGTCCGTGGTGCGCAGCCACAGCGCGCCGCCTTCCTCGAAGGTCTTGCCCGAGGCGACCAGGCGTTGCACGGTGTCGGCCACGCGGCCGTCGGTGTACAGGCTGGATTCGAGGAAGTAGTGGTCGAAGCGCACGCCGAAGGCGCGCAGGTCGAGGTCCTGCTCGTGGCGCAGATAGGCCACCGCGAACTGGCGGATGCTGTCGAGGTCGTCGGGGTCGCCGCTGGCGGTGTAGGCACGGTCGTCGGCGTGCACCGTGGCCCGCGCCAGGTAGGCGGCGGCGATGTCGGCGATGTAGTCGCCGTTGTAGGCCGACTCGGGCCAGCCGGCGTCGCCGGGCTGCAGGCCCTTCAGCCGGGCCTGGGTCGAACTCGCCAGGGTCGCGATCTGCACGCCGGCGTCGTTGTAATAGAACTCGCGCAGGACGTCGCGGCCCTGGGTCTCGAACAGGCGGCAGATGGAGTCGCCCAGGGCGCCCTGGCGGCCATGGCCGACGTGCAGCGGGCCGGTCGGGTTGGCCGAAACGAACTCGACCATCACGCGCTGGCCGTTGGCCGGCTGGCGGCCATAGGCCTCGCCCTGCGCCAGCACCTCGGCCACCACGGCCTGCTTGGCGGCGGGCGCCAGGCGCAGGTTGATGAAACCGGGGCCGGCAATTTCCAGCGCCTGCACCCAGCGCTGCACGGCCGGCTGCGCGTTCAGCGCGGCGACCAGCAGGCCGGCCAGTTCGCGCGGGTTCTTCTTCAGCGACTTGGCCAGCGGCATGGCTGCGGTGATGGCCAGATCGCCATGCGCCGCCTGCTTGGGCGCCTCGAAGGTGGCGGCCGGCGCCACCGCGCTGCGGTCGCCGACGAGCTCGGCCAGCACCGCCTGCAAGGCTGTTTGCAGGGCCGCTGACAAGTCTTGTTTCACTTGGATCATCGTCCGATTCTACTTTTGGCCTCTGCCCGCTCAGGCCACCGTGCCGCAGGCCGATAAGGGGACAGCGAAGACACCGGCCTGCCGGGGTCTTCGGATCCCTGTCCGGCCCGTGCCCGCCAACACCGGCGAGCGGGCCGGCCTGGGCGCCAGCCACAGCCATGTCCCTGACCCTCATCGCCCCGTCTGCACCTGAACCGAACCCGCCGACGCTCCCGGCGGCGATCGGCAAGTACCGCGTCAAGGCCAAGCTGGGCGAAGGTTCCACCAGCGAAGTCTTCCTGGCCTGGGACCCCTTCCGCGGCCACGACGTGGCGATCAAGCGCGTGCGCGCCGGCCTGCTGGCCGATACGCGCGAGGCCCATTTCCAGCAGCGCTTCTTCGCCGCGGAAGCCGCGCTGGTCGGCCGGCTCAAGCACCCCAATGTGGTCGAGATCCTGGACGCCGTGCCCGACGGCGGCGCGTCCTACCTGGTGATGGAACTGGTCGAGGGCGTGACGCTGCGGCGCTTTTGCCGCGCCGACAACCTGCTGCCCATCGCGCAGATCCTGGAGGTCGGCTTCAAGTGCGCGATGGCGCTGAACTACTGCTACCGCCAGGGCCTGATCCACCGCGACGTGAAACCGGCCAACCTGCTGGTCAAGCAGGACGGCGACCAGATCACCGAGGTCAAGCTGACCGATTTCGGCAGCGTCTTCAACATGGCCGCCGAGCACACCCAGATCTACCGCGTCGGCTCGCTGGCCTATATGTCGCCCGAGCAACTCGACGGCGACGTGCTGGACTGCCGCGCCGACCTGTATTCGCTGGGCGCCGTGATCTACCACCTGATTGCCGGGCGCCCGCCCTGCGACGCGCTGCACCAGCAGGCCATCGTGCAGCAGATCTTCCGCAGCACGCCGCCACCGCTGTCGTCGCTGCGCGAAGGCGTGCCGCCCGAGCTGCAGCGGCTGATCGAGCGCTGCCTGGCCAAGGACCGTCAGGACAGGCCCGCCAGCTGGGACGACTTTGCGCAGGCGCTGTCGGCGCTGAGCGCCAACGTGCAGGTGCTGCGCGGCCCCTTGCAGGAGGTGCTGGACTCCGAGCGCTACACCCTGCTGCGCACGCTGAGCTTCTTCAGCGACTTCGGCGATGTCGAGTTGTGGGAGGTGGTGCGGCGCGGGCGCTGGCAGCGCCACCCCTATGGCCACGCGCTGTTCCGCAAGGGCGAAGAAGGCAAGGCCTTCCACATCATCACGCTGGGCCGGGTGGAGGTCTACCGCGACGGCGTGTCGGTGGCGACGCTGGGCGCCGGCGCCTCGGTCGGCGAGATGGCCTACCTGGCGCCCAGCCCCGACCTGCGGCTGCACACGGTGGACATCCTGGTCGCGCAACAGGCCACCACCCTGTCGTTCACACCCTCGACCATGGCCCTGCTGTCGCTGCCCACGCGCGCGCTGTTCGACAAGGCCTTCATCGGCGTGCTGGTGCGGCGGCTGCACGCGGCGCACGAGTCGCTGGCCCATCCGCGGCGGATCTTGTAGCCCCCCGAGCGGGGTCACAGAGCGGCGCAGCCACCCGGCGTTAGCCCCGGGGTACGGCGAGCCGAAATTCTGCTGAAATCGGCGCCGGCGCATTGCCACTTCCACTTCAACACCGACGAGGAGTCCCCATGAAGAAGAACCTGCTGACCGCCCTGATCGCCGCCTGCAGCCTGTTTGCGGGCCAGGCCTACGCCGCCGACGGCTGCGAAGCCAAGGCCGTGGACAAGAATGGCAAGGCCCTGGCTGGCGCGGCCAAGACCAGCTTCATGAAGAAGTGCGAAGGCGAATCGGGCGCCGCTTCCTGCGAAGCCAAGGCCGTGGACAAGAACGGCAAGGCCCTGGCCGGCGCGGCCAAGGCCAGCTCGATCAAGAAGTGCGAAGCCGACGCCAAGAAGTAAGGCCCGTCACGCAACAAGCCAGGGGCACCGCGGTGCCCCTTGTTCATGGCCGCGGCGCGACGCCGCTGCGGCGCTGCTCGGCCAGGAAGGGCAGCAGGCGGTCGCGCCAGATGCGGTAGCCGGCTTCATTCGGGTGCAGGCCGTCGTTGAACAGAGCGGCGATCTGCGCGCCCGAGGCATCGACGAAACCGGGGTAGAGATCGAGCCAGGCGGTGAACCCCGACCACGCCGGGCTGACGGCCAGGGCCTGCAGGCGCTGGTTGACGACGTGCACCACCTCGGCGTTCTTCACCGGGTCGCTGGTCGGCAGCAGGGACTGCAGGACGATGCGCGCACTGGGCTGGCGTTCGTGCAGACGGACCAGCACCGCGCGCACGCCTTCGAACACGCTGTCGGCCACCGGCTCTTCGGCCGCCCAGGTATTGTTGATGCCCAGCATCACGATGAGAAATTCCGGCTTCAGCGCAGGCGGGTCGAGGTGGCCCAGGCCGCCCTGGGACGCCGGCGCCAGGCGGTGCAGCAGGTGCTCGGTGCGGTCGCCCGAGATGCCGATGTTCAGGGCGCGGTTTTCCGGCTGCAGGCCGCCGAAGGACGGGTCCCAGATGCGACGGCCGTTCTTCTGGCCCTTGACCCAGGGGTTGTCGTCCAGCAGCCAGAAGTCGGTGATGGAATCGCCGACGAAGACCAGCCGCACGGCGGCCAGGCTGGCGCTGTCGCGCAGGGCCTCGGCGATGGCCGTCTGGCGGTTCTGCCAGTACTCCACCCGGGGAGCGGGTTGGGACGACGCGTAGGGGCCGGCGGCCGCGGCCGCGGTTCCCCCGATGCCGGCCAGGGCGATGGCCCCGGTCAGGGCCCACGCGGGCGAGCGGGATCGGCAGCCCGCGGAAAAGTTGCGGTTCAAGATGCCGCCCTGTCGGCGGCCCAGTAGCCGGGGTCGCCAAAGCGCTGTTTGATGTGGTCGATCCACAGCCGCACGCGCAAGGGCAGATGCTTGCGCTGGGTGAAGACGGCATAGATGCCGATGGGCGGCGCGGCGTGGTCGCGCAGCAGTTCCACCAGGCGGCCCTCGGCGACATCGGCCTCGACCTCCCAGGTGCTGCGCCAGGCGATGCCCAGGCCCTGCAGACACCACTGGTGCAGCACCTGGCCGTCGCTGCAGTCCAGCGGGCCGCTGGGGCGCAGGTGCGTCACCTCACCGTCGACCAGAAAGGCCCAGCCGCGGGTCTGGCTGGCGTCGCGGCTCAGCGTCAGGCAGTGGTGGCGTGACAGGTCGGCGGGTGTGACCGGTGTGCCGGCGCGGGCCAGGTAGGCCGACGTGGCCACGCACAGGCGGCGGTTGTCGGCCAGGCGCACGCTGACCAGGTTGGAATCGGGCATCTCGCCGACGCGCACCGCGCAGTCGTAGCCTTCGTTGACGATGTCGACCACGCGGTCGCTGAGGTTCAGGCTGAAGCTGACGTCGGGGTGGGCGGCGATGAAGCTGGGCACCAGCGGCGCCACGTGGCGGCGGCCGAAGCCGGCCGGCGCCGTCACCCGCAGGTGGCCGCTGGCTTTCACGCCACCGGCGCTGACGCTGGCCTCGGCGCTGGCCAGATCGGCCAGCAGGCGCTGGCAATCTTCGAGATAGGCGCTGCCTTCGTGGGTCAGCGTGATGCGCCGGGTGGTGCGCAGCAGCAGCTTCACACCCAGCCGCTCTTCCAGACCGTCGATGCGCCTGCCGATGACCGCCGGCGCCACACCCTCGGCCAGGGCCGAGGCGGTCAGGCTGCCTTTGGTGGCCACTGCAACGAAGGATTCGATCTGCTTGAGACGGTCCATCCGCTTCATTATGCCCAGCCAGCGCATAAATCATTGACGTTTCCAGCGCTTAATGCTGCGCAGTACATCGAATACAGTGTTGGACTCTCTTTTTAGCGCGCGCGAGCAACCCTGACATGTACACCCCCGTTCACAGCCTGCAAGTCGCCACCGTGCTGCACCAGTTCCTCGAAACCGAAGTGCTGCCCGGCACCGGCATAGCCAGCGCCACCTTCTGGGCCGGCTTCGACGCCATCGTGCGCGACCTGGCGCCCAAGAACGCCGCGCTGCTGCAAGAACGCGACCGCCTCCAGCTGGAACTGGACGCCTGGCACAAGGCCAACCCGGGGGCTATCGGCGACATGCCCGCCTACCGGGCTTTCCTGACGCGCATCGGCTACCTGGCGCCGACCCCGAGCGCCGTGCAATGCGACACCGCCAACGTCGACGCCGAACTCGCCACCCTGGCCGGGCCGCAACTCGTCGTGCCGATCCTGAACGCCCGCTATGCCCTGAACGCGGCCAATGCGCGTTGGGGTTCGCTGTACGACGCGCTGTACGGCACCGACGTGATCAGCGAGGCCAACGGCGCCGGGAAAGGCAGCGGCTACAACCCGGCGCGCGGCGCCAAGGTGATCGAATACGCCCGCTACGTGCTGGACCGCATCGCGCCGCTGGCCCAGGGCTCGCACACCACCAGCACGCTGTACTTCGTGCAGCAGGGCCGGCTGTGCGTTCGCCTCAGCGACGGTTCGACCACCGGCCTGGCCCAGCCTGAGAAATTCGCGGGTTACCGGGGCACACCGGCTGCGCCGACTTCGGTGCTGCTGCGCAACAACGGTCTGCACATGGACCTGCTGATCGACCGCGCCACGCCCATCGGCAAGACCGACGCGGCCGGCGTCAGCGATCTGGTGGTCGAGGCGGCCTTGACCACCATCCTCGACCTGGAGGATTCGGTGGCCGCCGTGGACGCCGACGACAAGGTCCTGGGTTACCGCAACTGGCTGGGTATCCTCAAGGGCACCCTGACCGAAGAGGTCGACAAGGGCGGCCAGCGCTTCACCCGTCGCCTGAACGCCGATCGCGAATACCAGCGCCCGAGCGGCAGCACGCTCACGCTGCCCGGCCGTTCGCTGCTCTTCGTGCGCAACGTGGGCCACCTGATGACCAACCCGGCCATCCGGTGTGGCGACGGCGGCGAGATCCCCGAAGGCATCATGGACGCCGTCATCACCGTGGCCATTGCGCTGCACGACCTGAAGCCGGCCAAGGGGCAGACCCTGCGCAACTCGCGCAAGGGTTCGATCTACATCGTCAAGCCCAAGATGCACGGACCGGCCGAGGTGGCCTTCGCGACCGAGCTCTTCGGCCGTGTCGAGGCCCTGCTGGGGCTGAAGGACAACACCGTCAAGCTGGGCATCATGGACGAGGAGCGGCGCACCAGCGTCAACCTGGCGGCCTGCATCGAAGCCGCCAAGAGCCGCGTGGCCTTCATCAACACCGGCTTCCTCGACCGCACCGGCGACGAGATGCACACCGCCATGCAGGCCGGGCCGATGGTGCGCAAGCCGCGCATGAAGATGTCCAACTGGCTGCGCGCCTACGAATTCAACAATGTGCAGATCGGCCTGGCCTGCGGGCTGCGCGGCCGCGCCCAGATCGGCAAGGGCATGTGGGCCATGCCCGACCTGATGGCCGACATGATGAAAGAGAAGATCGCGCACCCGCAGGCCGGCGCCAACACCGCCTGGGTACCGAGCCCGACGGCGGCGACCCTGCACGCGCTGCATTACCACCAGGTCGAGGTGGCCAAGCTGCAAAAGAACATGGATGCCTTCGCGCACGGCCCCAACGCCCAGCAGGTGAACGAGAAGCTGCTGGACGCGATCCTGCAGGTGCCCGTGGCGCTGGTGCCCTTCTGGACGCCGGCCGAGGTTCAGCACGAGCTGGACAACAACGTCCAGGGCATCCTGGGCTATGTGGTGCGCTGGATCGACCAGGGCGTGGGCTGCTCCAAGGTGCCCGACATCCAGAACGTCGGCCTGATGGAAGACCGCGCCACGCTGCGCATCAGCAGCCAGCACATCGCCAACTGGCTGCTGCACGGCGTGACCACGAAGAAGCAGGTCAAGGCCACCTTCGAGCGCATGGCCGGCGTGGTGGACTACCAGAACGCGGGCGACCCGGCCTACAAGCCGATGGTGGGCAACTTCGGCGGCGCCGCCTACCGCGCCGCCTGCGACCTGGTCTTCAAGGGGCTGGAGCAGCCCAACGGCTACACCGAGCCGCTGCTGCATGCCTGGCGCTTGAAGGTGAAGTCAGGGGCGGCGGGCTGAAGTCGGTGGCAGCGTCGCCACGCTGGAGCCCCAGCACCACCGTCGCCGCCATCATCGAACAGGATGGCCGCTACCTGCTGATCGAAGAGCACACGCCCGAGGGCCTGCGCTTGAACAACCCGGCGGGGCATCTGGACCCGGGCGAATCGCCGCAACAGGGCGTGGTGCGCGAGGCGCTGGAAGAGACGATGCGGGTCTTCACGCCCACCGCGCTGGTGGGCGTGTACCTGTCGCGCTTCCTGCGGCCGGCCACCGGTGAGGACATGACCTATGTGCGCTACGCCTACGCCGGCAGCGCGGGCGAGGAGTTGCCCGGCCACACGCTGGATGCCGGCATCGTGCGCACCTTGTGGATGACGCCCGATGAAGTGCGCGCCAGCGCCACGTGCCACCGCAGCGCGCTGGTGCTGAAGTGCATCGAGGACCACCTGGCCGGCCGGCGTTTCCCGCTGGCCCTGGTCACCACCGACGCCAGCGTCTACGCGCCCGAGATCAAGTAGCCGCAAGTCCGCGCCGCCGCATCGGCCCCTGCGCTGGCAAGACCCGTTCGTCGCCCCTCAGAGATCGAGCATCGCCGTGGGCAACAGATCGGTCAGCCAGAACTGGTCGGCAGCACCGTGGACGACGAGCAGGGGGTGCAGCGCAGGCGGTACACGGATCTGCAAGCGAGCGGCCCCGGGGGGCACGTGTACCTGTGCGCGAACGCTGACCCCAGCCGCATGTCCAGGGTCGGCGACACCGGCCTGCGCCAGGAAGGCGGCGGCTTGCAGCGGCTCCTGCCAGGCGCGGGTCGGCGGCCATTCCCAGGCGGTGACCGCGGCGGCGCGGCCGCCCGGGGCCGTGAGACGGGTCTGCGACTGCAGCGCGGCGCGGGCCGCCGGCAAGGCCCGCTCGAGGTCGGACTCGCCGAGGCCGCCGAATCGGTCCAGGAACTGGGCCCGCGTGGCCCGGCGGGCCAGCAAGGGGTGCAGCGCCTCGATGGCGTCCAGCTGGTAGGTGAGCCTCAGCCCCGTGGGCGGGGTGCGCTCGATGATGAGGCGGCGCGGCGGCAGATCGTGCGCACGCCCTGGCACCGGCAGCCAGGCACCGGCGCAGCCCAGCGCCAGGGCCTGGCACCAGGCCCGGCGGCGGCCGTTCATCGACAGCGCCCGGCTCGCGCCCGGTGGCCGGCCCCGGCACGGGTACAGCCCGCACGCAGCGTGCTCACCGGGCCGGCCCGCCCAGGTACTTGTCGGTGGCGAACGAGGTGTTCACACCAAAGAAGGGCACGTTGTTGATGCGGCCGATGTAGGCGCCTTTCATCAGCACGTTCAAGGTGATCCGGGTGGTCGAGTTCTGCAGGGGGTAGTTCGTCACCGCGTGCGCGTGGTAGTGGTAGCCGATGCCGTCATGGTCATGGCCGCCAAAGCCGTCCAGGGCCATGGCGGCGCCGCGCATCGCCGTATCCTTGCCCGCGCGGTACTGACCGAACAAGGCCACGCCGTCATGGCCGAAGCCGATGAGGGGCGGATGGGTCTGGTTCAGGTAGTCGGCGTCACCGTACAGCGCCACGCCCGGTCCGGCTGCGTTCTGCGCGCCGTCGGCATGGCAGTGCGGCCCGCCGCCGCCCTGCCCCACGTGGCAGCCGCTGGCTGACAACTCGCCATCCGCCTGCGAGGGCACGAGCCGATTGTTGTAGACCGGGAACATCACCACGCCGTTGATCAGCACGCCGTTGTCGGCGGTGCTGGCGTAGTTGTAGACATCGGCCGTGGACAGCGAGCCGCCCACGTCGCTGAGCAGGGTCCGGCTGAGGGTGTTGTCGGTGACCGCGCTGACCACGCCGTAATCCTTCATCGGGATGCGGGTGATGGTGTTCTCGAGGTTGGTCAAGCGCGTGACCTTCTGGGCCGCGTACCCCGTGCCCTTGCCATCGCCCGGGGGGTGCGGGATGTCTTGCAGGCCGTGCGGCGAGGCCGGGTTGGCGTAATTCACCACGATCATGAACGGGTGGTACTTGCCGTCCACATCCTTTTCGTTGGTGAAGTAGACATAGGGCACCAGGTTCTGCCCCGGCGTGCCGTCGGCGATGGCGTCGCTGACCAGGGTGGTGGCCAGCGCCCCATCGCGGAAGGTCGTGTAGACCGCCGGGGCGTAGCGCAGTTTCTCGCCCGCGGCCTCGACCGCAGCCTGGATGCCGGCGAGCTGGGCGTCGGCCGCCAGCTTGGTGCCCGCATGGCTGCCGGCTGCCGCCACCTGGGCCTGGTAGCTGGCGTTCACGTTCCTGACGATGCCGCCATTGGGCCCTTCGGTGCTGGCCACGGTGGTCTTGGAGACGAAGGTCGCCGTCGGGTTGCTGACGAATGCCACTGCCGCTGGATTCATGCTGCTGGGGATGCCGAAATCCAGCGGCGATTCGTAGAAGTAGAAGGCTGTGGCCCCTGACGCGGCGGGCACCAGTTGGTAGACGCCGTTGCTCAGGCTGACGTACTGGTTGGCAGCGCCAAAGGAAGGGTCTTCGGCGTAGGTGGCGGCGTTGCTGGTGGCGTTGTAGCTGTAGGTGTAGCGCTTGCGGGCCTGGATCAGGCGGCTGGCGCTGTCGTAGGAAAAGGTGACGTAGCCGTAGGTGACCGCGGCCTTGCCGAAGTTGTTGCGGAACTTCAGCTGGTTGCCGTCCGCAGCGTCGGCATCGATGGCCTGGTTGGGATGCAGGTGGGCATCGAAGCGGAAGTGGCCCGACGCATCGCTGACCACCTGGATGAGCTTGGTCAGGTAGCTGTCGTAGGTGGACGCTGACGACAGCGTTGCAGGCTGGACCGAAAAGCCCGTCGTCGCGCTGTAGGTGCTGCCGATGGCCAGGTAATGGGCGCTGGTGCTGTCGGTGGCCGTGTCCGAGACCAGGTAACGGCTGCGGTTGACGAGCGCGCTGACCTGCTTCAGGGTCGCCGCCTGGTAGCGGGTGGTCAGGACGGTGGTGAAAGGCGCCGGAGCTGCATAGGTGGTACTGCCCGCGCCGCCACCGGCGGCCGGCGCCATCGGCGTCACGGCCACCGCAGCCGAACGGGCGCTCGTTCCTGCACTGTTGCTGGCCGTGACCGTGCAGCTGTACGCGGTGCCGTTGGCCAAGCCGGTGACGGTGATGGGGCTGCTGGCAGCGCTGGCCTGGACGCTGGCCGCCCCGGCTGCGCAGGTGGCGGTATGGGACGAGATGGCAGCCCCGCCGTCGCTGGCTGGCGCCGTGAACGACACGCTGGCCTGGCCATTGCCCGCCGTGGCCGCGCTGATGGTGGGTGCCCCAGGCACGGTGACCGTGGGCGTGGGCGTCGGCGCAGGGCTGGCTGCCGCGCTGGAAGACGACGCGCCGCCGCAGGCGGACAAGCCGGCCAGACTGACGAGGGCCGCGGCCCAGGCGATGGTTGAAAACGGCAACAGGCGCAAGGGGAGTCTCCGGCGGTCAGGTGGTGAGGTCGGCTCACGGGCCTGGGCCGCAAGGCCGCCTGACCCGGAGAACGGCCGCGAATCTCATGCGGCAAGGGTATCCTGCGGCCAGCATCGCTGCCACCTTCACACCATGAGCTCCATCGCCCCCTTCCATCTCGCCTTCCCGGTCAACGATCTGGCCAGCACGCGCGCTTTCTACGGTGGCCTGCTGGGCTGCCCCGAAGGCCGCAGCAGCAGCGAATGGATCGACTTCGACCTGTTCGGCCACCAGATCGTCGCCCACCTGGCCCCGCCCAAGGCCGATGTCTCGGGCGCCGGCGACCACCACAACGCGGTCGACGGCCACGACGTGCCCGTGCCGCACTTCGGCGTGGTGCTGGACTGGGAGCAGTTCGACACCTTCGCCGCCCGGCTGCGCGCCGGCGGCGTGACCTTCGTCATCGAGCCCTACATCCGCTTCGCCGGCGGGGTCGGCGAGCAGGCCACGATGTTCTTCTACGACCCCTCGGGCAACGCGCTGGAATTCAAGGCCTTCAAGGACCGCGGGCAGTTGTTCGCGAAGTGAGGCACTTCGGCCGGCCGCCCGAAGGCCGGGCCTTCGGCGGCGGCATCGAAGCGGCACGGGTTCATGCCAGGTCCGCCAACGCCACACCCTCGACCCACACCTGCTGCAGCTGCAGCGTGGCTGCGTCCAGCACCACGATGTCGGCGACCGCGCCCCGCTGCAAACGGCCGCGGTCTGCCAGGCGTAAATAGGTCGCGGCATGGGTGCTGACGCGCGCCGCGGCGTCGGCCAGCGTCAGCCCGATGCCCACCAGATTGCGCAAGGCCTGGTCCAGGGTCAGCGTGCTGCCGGCCAAGGTGCCGTCGGCCAGGCGCACGCCGCCCAGGCATTTCGTGACCGTCTGACGGCCCAGGCGGTAGTCGCCGTCGGGCATGCCGGTGGCCGAGGTGGCATCGCTGACGCAGAACAGCCCCGGTATCGCGCGCAGCGCAGCGCGGATGGCGCCGGGGTGCACATGCAGCAGGTCGGGAATGATCTCCGCGTGCTGGGCGTGGGCCAGGGCCGCGCCAGCCGCACCGGGCGCGCGGTGGTGCAGCGCGCTCATCGCGTTGAACAGGTGGGTGTAGCCGGTGGCGCCCTGCTGCATGGCTTCGACAGCCTGTTCGTAGCTGGCGCCGGTGTGGCCGATCTGCACCCGCATGCCGGCTTCGACCAGGGCCGGGATCAGCGCCAGCATGCCGCTGACCTCGGGCGCCACGGTGACCAGCCTGATGGGCGCGATGGCGTGCAGCGCCAGCACCTCGGCCAGGCTGGGGGCGCGGGCAAACGCCGGTTGGGCACCCAGCTTGTCGGGGCTGATGTAAGGCCCTTCGAGGTGCACGCCGAGGACCCGCGCGGCACCGCGGCCGGGCTGCGCGATGGCGGGCGCCAGCGCCCGCATCGCGGCCTCGATATCGGCCAGCGGCGCCGTCATCGTCGTGGCCAGCAGCGCGGTGGTGCCGTGGCGGGCGTGCAGGCGGGCCAGCGTCTGCGCAGCGTCGCCGGCGTCCATGGTGTCGGCGCCGCCGCCACCGTGGACGTGCAGGTCGATGAAGCCGGGCAACAGCACGGGCCTTGCGCTGTCGGCGCGCACGGTGGCCTCGTCGACGGCTGCGCCGGCGATGTGCGCGATGCGGCCGTCGGCGATGTCCAGCGTGCCGCACACAAAGCCGGCGGGCGTCAGGATGTGGCCTTGCAGGCGCTGCGTCGGGCCTGGCTTCGGGTGTGGCGTCATGGGCCGTCCAGGACTCCGCGCAGGAGCAGCAGCGCACCGTCGGCGCTGTCGCCCTGGGGGCTGACGAGGCGCGTCCGCAAGGCCAGCGGCCAGCGGGCGGCCAGGCGGGTGCCGATGCTGCCGTTCAGCACGATGGGCAGCGCCAGGGCGCTGGCGGCGTCGCTGTCGGTGCTCAGCGCGTCCGCCAGGCGCGCCAGCTCGGTGGCTGCGGTCTGCAGCAGGGCCTCGGCCTGCGCGTCGCCCTGTCCGGCGGCGTCAAACACCAGCGGCGCCAGTTGCGCACAGGCGTTTTGGCCGGCCTGCGCCGACCAGGTCTGCACGCCGACGGCAGCGGGGCCCAGGGCACCCGCGACCGCCGCCACCAGCGGCCCGCTGGGCGCGCGGCCGTCCAGCGCCTGCTGCAGCGCGCCCACGGCCTGCAAGCCCAGCCAGGCGCCCGCGCCTTCGTCGCCCGCCGGCCAGCCCCAGCCGCCGCAGCGGCGCATGCGGCCGTCGGCGTAGCGCGCTGCCGCCACCGCGCCGGTGCCGGCCGAGACCACGATGCCGGGCCGCCCGCCATGCGCGCCGGCCAGCTGGGTGATGCCGTCGTTTTCCAGCAGGCCCAGCGCGTAGCCGGGGTTGGCGGCCAGGAAATCAGCGCGCCATGCGCTCACCTCGGCACCCGCCAGACCCAGCGCCAGGGCCACCGTCGCGGCGGGCGCGCCCGGCAACCCGGCGCTGCTGAAGGCGTCCGCGATGGCCTGCTCGATGTGCTGCCAGGCGGGCGCAGTGCCCAGCGCCAGCCCCGAAGGCCCGGCCGTGCCCTGCCCCAGCGGGCGACCGCTGGCCGCTTGCAGGCGCACCCGGGTGCCCGTGCCGCCGCCGTCGACCCCCACCCGGAACGGCAGCGCGGCAGCGCCGGCGCGCTGCGCGGCGTTCAGCAAGGGTGGGTTCACGCGGCGCGTCAGAACGGGATGTCGTCGTCCATGTCGTCGAAACCGGTGGCCGTCTTGGCCGGTGGGCGCGGCGCCGGCGCCGTGCGGGCCGGCGCCGCCGAGCGTGCGGCGGGCGCCGAACGCTGCGGTGCATCGCCCATGTCGTCGGCACCGCCGCCCATGCCGCCACTACCGCCGCCCACGTCACGGCCGCCCAGCAGCTGCATTTCCGTGGCCACGATGTCGGTGCTGTACTTCTCAACGCCGTCCTTGTCGGTGTACTTGCGCGTCTTCAGGCGGCCTTCGACGTAGACCGCGCTGCCCTTCTTCAGGTATTCACCCGCGATTTCGGCCATGCGGTCGAAGAAGGTGACCCGGTGCCATTCGGTTTCCTGCTGCTTTTCGCCGCTGACCTTGTCTTTCCACTGCCGCGTGGTGGCCACGGACACGTTGCAAAGGGCGGATCCGCTGGGCATGTAGCGCACCTCAGGGTCTTTGCCGAGGTTGCCGACGATGATGACTTTGTTGACTGAGGCCATGGGCTGCTCCGGCAAGGCGATGTGGGTGGATGGCCCATTATCGCGCCGCAACTGTGCAACGGCGACACCCCGAGGCAGGCCTACCGACGGGGGCGCCCGGCCGGGGGACGGCCGCCGCAGGCCCCTCAAGTACCATCGGCATTGCCCATGTCCGCCGTGCTCACACTCCCCCCTGTCACCGCTGGCCGCACCCCGCAGCAGGTTCTGCACGAGGTCTTCGGCTACCCCGCCTTCCGCGGCGCGCAACAGCACATCGTCGACCACGTGGTGGCCGGCGGCGACGCCCTGGTGCTGATGCCCACCGGTGGCGGCAAGAGCCTGTGCTACCAGGTGCCGGCCATCGTGCGCCACCGCGCCGGGCAGGGTGTGGCGGTGGTGGTCAGCCCGCTGATCGCCTTGATGCACGACCAGGTCGGTGCGCTGGACGAACTGGGCGTGCCGGCGGCCTTCCTGAATTCGTCGCTCGACGGCGACGAGGCGCGGCGCGTCGAGCGCGACCTGATGAGCGGCAAGCTGGTGATGCTCTACGCCGCGCCCGAACGCATCCTGACGCCGCGTTTCCTGGCCATGCTGCAGTCGCTGCACGAACGCGGCCTGCTCAGCCTGTTCGCCATCGACGAAGCGCACTGCGTCAGCCAGTGGGGCCACGATTTCCGCGAGGAATACCTCGGCCTGAGTGCCTTGCACGAACAGTTCCCCGGCGTGCCGCGCCTGGCGCTGACCGCCACCGCCGACGACCACACCCGCGCCGACATCATCGAACGCCTGGCGCTGGAAGACGCCCGCGTCTTCGTCGCCAGCTTCGACCGGCCCAACATCCGCTACACCATCGTCGAGAAGGACGAGCCGAAGAAGCAGCTGCTGCGCTTCATCCGCGACGAGCACGAAGATGACGCCGGCATCGTCTACTGCCAGAGCCGCAAGAAGGTCGACGAGACCGCTGCCTGGCTGGCCGACGAGGGCCTGAACGCGCTGCCCTACCACGCCGGCCTGGACGCCGCCGTGCGGCGCAAGCACCAGGACCGCTTCCTGCGCGAAGACGCGGTGGTGATGGTGGCCACCATCGCCTTCGGCATGGGCATCGACAAGCCCGACGTGCGCTTCGTGGCCCACCTCGACCTGCCGAAGAACATCGAGGGCTACTACCAGGAAACCGGCCGCGGCGGCCGCGATGGCCAGCCGGCCGATGCCTGGATGACCTACGGCCTGGCCGACGTGGTGAACCAGCGGCGGATGATCGACGAGAGCGAAGCCGGCGAAGACTTCAAGCGCCTGCAGCGCGGCAAGCTCGACGCCCTGCTGGCCCTGGCCGAGGCCCACGACTGCCGCCGGGTGCGGCTGCTGGCCTATTTCGGCGAGCCCAGTGAGCCTGGCTACCGTTGCGGCAATTGCGACAACTGCATCCATCCGCCTTCGACCTGGGACGCGACCGAAGCCGCGCGCAAGGCGCTGTCCTGCATCTACCGTTTCCGGCAGAACGGCGGGCAGCGTTTCGGCGCCGGTCATTTGATCGACGTCTTGCGCGGCAAATCCAGCGACAAGGTCCTGCAATACGGCCACACTCAACTCACAACTTTTGGAATTGGCGCAGATGTGAGCGAAATGCAATGGCGTTTGGTCTTGCGCCAACTCATTGCATTGGGCCATTTGCAAACCGAAGGCGAATTCGGCACGCTGGCCTTGGCCGTCAGCGCACGCGAAGTGCTGCGCGGCGAAGTGAACGTGCAGTTGCGCATGCCCAGCGAAACCAAGGCCCGCAGCAAGGCCAGCCGCAGCCGTGGCGCCAGTGGGGCTGTCGTCCCGGGCGGCGCCGGCAGCAGCAGCCGCAAGCCACCGCCCTTGCCGCTGGACACCGCCGCCACCGCCCTGTTCGATGCGCTCAAAGCCTGGCGCGCCGAGGTGGCGCGCGAACACAACCTGCCGGCCTACATCGTCTTCCACGACGCCACGCTGGCCGAAATGGCGCGCGAACAACCGGCCACGCTGGACGCGCTGGCCGGCATCAGCGGCGTGGGCGCGAAGAAGCTGGAAGCCTACGGCGCCGAAATTCTGCGCGTGCTGAATACCGCTCACTGAGACCCGGCTTGATTCGAATGCAATGGCATTCGAAATGGCTGCGGGCAAAGGCACAATCCGCCCGATGCCACGCTGAGCCGAGCCGGCGATGAGCACAGCATCCTCACGGACGAGAACCCGAGCGCATGGCAGCAGCACAGCCGGAAGACACAGCCCAGCCCACCGAAATGGCAGCCTTGCCGGCCGCCGGCGGCACCTTTCACGGCTTCGTGGTCGGCATCGGTGCATCGGCCGGCGGGCTCGACGCCCTCGAGCGCCTGTTCCACACCTTGCCCTGCGACACCGGTGCGGCCTTCGTGGTCATCCAGCACCTGTCGCCGGACTACAAAAGCATGATGGACAACCTGCTGGCACGCTACACCGCGATGCCGGTGCAGGTGGCCGAGCACGACATGCCGCTGGCCGCCAATGCGGTGTTCCTGATTCCACCCGCCAAGAGCATGCGGCTGCTCGGCAACCGCCTGCTGCTCGGCCCCAAGGCCGAACACGGCCTGTCCTTGCCCATCGACATCTTCTTCAACAGCATGGCCGAACAGTGCGCCGACCGCGGCATCGCGGTGGTGCTGTCGGGCACCGGCAGCGACGGTTCGCGCGGCGTGCCGGCGGTCAACGCGGCCGGCGGCTTCGTCTTCGTGCAAGACCCGGCCAACGCCAAGTTCGACGGCATGCCCCGCAGCGCCGTGGGCACCGGCCTGGCCGACGTGGTGGCCCCGGCAGAAGAACTGGCGGCGGCGCTGGCCGAGCACCTGCGCACGCCGCGCTCGCCGGGTTCGCGCTTGCTGGCGGGCGGCGTGTCGGCGGCCCTGATCCAACCCTTGGACGGCATCCTGGAATTGCTGCTGGCGTCCAGCGGCATCGACTTCCGCGACTACAAGTCCACCACCGTGCTGCGCCGCATCGAGCGGCGCATGCAGGTGCAGCGCCTGCCCACGCTGGCCGCCTACCGCGAACGCCTGGCCGCATCGCCCGACGAACAGAGCGTCCTGCGCCGCGAACTGCTGATCCCGGTGACCCGCTTCTTCCGCGACACCGAAGTCTTCGACAAGCTGGCCGAACAGGTGATTCCGGCACTGGTCCAGCAGTCCGGGGTGATGGAGCCGATACGCGTCTGGGTGGCATGCTGCGCCACGGGCGAAGAGGCCTACAGCATCGCCATCCTGTTCGCCGAAGCCTTCCAGCGCCTGGGCATGCAGCGGGCGGTGAAGATCTTCGCCACCGACGTGGAAAGCCAGTACCTGGACCACGCCGCGGCCGGCGTCTACAGCGACGCCATCGCCGCCGAGGTGTCGGGCGAACGGCTGGAGCGTTGCTTCGTCCAGCACCAGGGCCACTGGATGGTGCGCCCCGAGATCCGCCAGATGGTGATCTTCGCGCGCCACAACCTGGTGGCCGACCCCCCCTTCACGCGCATGGACCTGGTGACCTGCCGCAACGCGCTGATCTACTTTCTGCCCGCCGCACAAGAGCGCGCCCTGCGCCGCCTGCAGTACGCCCTGGCCCCCGGCGGGCACCTGCTGCTGGGCCCCAGCGAGTCGCTGGGCGTGCTGCACCGTGACTTCACCGACCAGCACGGGCGCCACAAGATCTACCGCCTGTTGCGCCGCGACCGCCTGGCCCTGAGCCTGGAGGGCGGCGCTCGCCACCAGCCCACCAGCCGGCGCGCCCTGCCGCATGCCCGCAGCACGACGGCCGGGCCGCTGCCGGCCTTCAAATGGGTCAACCAGGGTCAGCGTCAGTTGCAGCAGGCCTACACCCCGCCTTCGATGCTGATCGGGCCCGAGCGCGAGTTGCTGCACGTCTACGGCAGCGCCCGCGACCTGCTGCAGATCGCCGAAGGCGAGGCCACGCTGGACGTCGTCAAGCTGCTGCCCCGCGAACTGGCCTGGGCCGCCGCGCTGCTGCTGCAGTCGGTCAGCAATGAGGACACACCGCTGCGCGCTGCGACAGTCAGCCTGGAAAGAGAAGGCGTGACCCGCCACCTGCGCATGGTGGCGCGGCGGCTGGCCCAGCCCGAGCCCGAGCCGGCGCCCGAGGGTGAAGCGCCGCCGCCCGGCCTGCCGACCTTGCCCGCGAGCCAGACGCTGATGACGCTGATCAGCTTCGAGCCGCTGGACGCACCGCCCCCGGTCAGCAGCAACGTGGCGCAGCTGGACGACGAGCAGCGCTTGCGCGTCGAAGCACTGGAACGTGAACTCGACCTGACCAACGAAAGCCTGCAAGCCACCATCGAAGAACTGGAAACGGCCAACGAAGAGCTGCAGGCCACCAACGAAGAGCTGATGGCCAGCAACGAAGAGTTGCAAAGCACCAACGAGGAACTGCAGTCGGTCAACGAAGAGCTGTACACGGTCAACTCCGAATTCCAGGAAAAGGTCGACGTGCTGAACTCGGTGAACGCCGACCTGGAGAACATCGCCAAGGCCACGGCCATCCCCACCGTCTTCCTCGACGAGGAACTGCGCCTGCAGCGCTTCACGCCCGAACTGGGCCAGCTCTTCAAGGTGCGCGAAGGCGACCGCGGCCGATCGCTGGAAGACTTCGCCACCAGCCTGGACTACCCCGAACTGTTCAGCGACCTGCGCCGCACGCTGCGCGATGGCAGTGCCAGCGAACGCGAAGCGCGCAGCAGCGACGGCCGCTGGTGGCTGGTGCGCATCCAGCCCTATGGCCGCGCCCAGGGCAACACCCGGGCGGTGGTGAGCTTCGTCAACATGACGGCGGTGAAGGACAGCGAGCGCATGCAGCACATCCTGGATTCGCTGCCCGAACACCTGGCGGTGCTGGACCGGCAGGGCACCATCGTGCGCGTCAACCGGGCCTGGCGGCAATTTGCTGCCGCCAACGGCGACCCCGAACTGCGTTACTCCGGCATCGGCAGCAACTACCTGCAGATTTGCGGCAACGCGGCCGGCGCCGACGCCGACGCTCAGGCCGCGCACGCCGGCCTGAGCGACGTGCTGGCCGGCCGCAGCGATCGCTTCACCTTGCAGTACCCCTGCGTGTCGCAGGGCCGCCAGATGTGGTTTCTGATGCATGCGGCACCGGTCAGCCACGCCGCTGGCGGCGCGGTGGTCACCCACATCGACATCACCGACTGGGTGCGCGCCAACCCGCAGGACGCCGCGCCGGAGTGCCCGGCATGACCCCGCTGGCCTTGAAGCAGCGCGTTCAGGCGCGCGACCGGCTGGTCGTCCAGGCCGAGGTCGTGGGCCAGTTGCTGCACGAGCAGGTGCTGGGCGCCTTCGCGCGGGGCGAAGTGGCGCAGGCCGAAGCGGCCATCCACCGGCACGACGAGCAACTGCGTGATCTGACCGAGAACCTCGGCATCTACCAGGCCGAACTGCACGCCCAGGCCGACGAACTGGCCGACAGCCATGCCCGCACCGAAGCCCTGGTGCGCCGCTTTGCAGCCCTTTTTTCCGGCATGCCGGTGGCCTGCCTGCTGGTCAGCGACAAGGGCGAACTGCTGGAGCACAACATCCGGGCCGCCCGGCTGCTGGCCCTGTCGCTGCGCGCGGCAACGCCACGCTTTCTGCACCGCCTGATCGACCCCAGCGATTTCCAGGCCCGTGTGCGCCCGGCTTTCCACGAGGCCCAGGCCAGCGGCATCAGTGCGCTGGACGGCGTGACCTTCTTCGGCGAGGGCGGCCATCGCTTCGTCGGCGAACTGCATGTCTCTCGGCTGACCGACGGCAGCCCGCTGGATGGCGGGGCGGTGCAATTCGTCTGTGCGGTGATCGACCGCACCGAACACCTGCGCGATCTCAGCGCACTGGCCGATTCGGCTGAAGCGCTGCGCAAGAGCGAAGCGGCGCTGGCCGACGCGGCGCGCCTGGCGCGCACCGGCGGGTGGGAACTGAGCCTGCGCCCGCGCGCCATGTCGTGGTCGGCCGAACTGCGCAGCCTGCTGGACCTGCCGGCCGACCTGCCCGCCACGCTGGAAACGCTGCTCGGCCACTGCGCGCCCTATGACCGCGCGGCCCTGGCCGGCGCGGTGGCTGCTGCGGAAAACGGGCGCGCCTTCGAACTGGAAGTCGACATGCGCAGCGCACGCGGCGCAAGCCTGCGCATGCTGGCCGTGGGCCATGCCGATGTGGTCGACGAGCGCGCCACGCGGGTCAGCGGCGTGCTGCAGGACATCTCGACGCAACACCAGGTGCGCCAGCAACTGGGCGATCTGACCGAACGTCTGGCCATCGCGAACGATGCCGGCGGCATCGGCGTGTGGGACTGGGACGTCGACCAGGGCCAGTTGGTCTTCGATCACCGGCTGCTGAAGATGCTGGACCTGCCGGCCACGCCCGCCGGTTCGCTGGACGCCGCGCTGCGCCCGCAACTGCAGGACGGGGCCACGGCGCTGCTGCAAGCCGCGCTGGCGGCGGCCATCGACGGCGGCGAACCCTTGAACGTGGAACTGCAGCGCAGCGACAGCCAAGACCAGGAACGCTGGTTGCATGTCACCGGCCGCGCCCATCTCGACGCCAGCGGGCGGGCCGTGCGGCTGATCGGTTGTGCCTGGGACAGCAGCCCTGAACATGTGGCGCTGCACCTGCTGGCCGCCAAAGAGGCGGCGGAAGGCGCCAACCGCGCCAAGAGCGCCTTCTTGTCGCGCATGAGCCACGAGTTGCGCACGCCGCTCAACGCCATTCTGGGTTTCTCGCAGCTGATGCGCCTGGAAGCCGAGGCCGGCGACCTGGTGCTGAAGCCGCACCGCGTGGCGCTGATCGAAAGCGCGGCGCGCCACCTGCTGGAGCTGGTCAACGAAGTGCTCGACGTCTCGCGCATCGAGTCGGGCAAGCTCGCATTGAGCCTGGCGCCCTGCGATCTGGCCACGGTGGCCGGCGAAGTGCTGGCCCTGATGCAGCCCCTGGCCGAGCAGCGCAGCGTCACGCTGACCAACCTGCTCGACGCGCAGGCCGCGGCCCCGGCGCTGGTGGTGCTGGCCGACCGGCTGCGTTTGAAGGAAGTGCTGATCAACCTGTTGTCCAACGCCGTCAAGTACAACGTCGAAGGCGGCCGGGTGGTGGTCACTGCACAGCGGCGGGGCGCGCAGGTGGAACTGCTGGTCAGCGACACCGGCCACGGCCTGACTGCCCGCCAGCTGGCCGGCCTGTTCCAGCCTTTCGACCGCCTGGGCGCCGAGGCCTCGGGCATCGAGGGGTCGGGCATGGGCCTGTTCGTCAGCCGCCGCTTCATCGAACTGATGGGCGGTCGCATCGACGTGGAAAGCCTGGTCGGCACGGGCACCACCGTCAACTTGCTGCTTCCGACGCCGGCCTGAGGCGCCAGCGGGCGCCGCGCTGGGCGGGCGGTGGTCGGGGCGGCCAGCGCCCGTATCATCGCGGGTTGCTCTCGTGAAACGCCACCATGCCGCGCCCCGACCCTGAAGTTCCCGCCAGCCCGCGCACCCCCTACCAGGAAGCGCGCAGTTTCAAGATCCGCGGTGCGCGCACGCACAACCTGAAGAACATCGACCTCGACATCCCCAAGCACGCCCTGGTGGTGATCACGGGTTTGTCGGGATCGGGCAAGAGCAGCCTGGCTTTCGACACCCTGTACGCCGAAGGCCAGCGCCGTTACGTCGAAAGCCTGTCGGCCTACGCGCGGCAGTTCCTGCAGCTGATGGACAAGCCCGATGTCGATGTCATCGAAGGCCTGAGCCCGGCGATTTCCATCGAGCAGAAGGCGACCAGCCACAACCCGCGCAGCACGGTGGGCACGATCACCGAGATCCACGACTACCTGCGCCTGCTCTATGCCCGCGCCGGCACGCCCTACTGCCCCGACCACGATGTGCCGCTGCAGGCGCAGAGCGTCAGCCAGATGGTCGACGCCGTGTTGTCGCTGCCCGAAGACACCAAGCTGATGGTGCTGGCACCGGTGGTGCGCGACCGCAAGGGCGAATTCACCGAACTCTTCGAGGACATGCAGGCCCGCGGCTATGTGCGCTTTCGCGTCGGCAGCGACGGCCACAGCGGCGCGGTGGTGGAAGCCGACGCGGTGCCCAAGCTGCAGAAGAACCAGAAGCACGACATCGACGTCGTCATCGACAGGCTGAAGACGAAACCCGACGTGAAACAGCGCCTGGCGGAAAGCTTCGAAGCCAGCCTGCGCATCGCCGACGGCCGCGCCATTGCGCTGGAAATGGACACCGGCAAAGAGCACCTGTTCAGCAGCCGCTTCGGGTGTCCGGCCTGCAGCTACTCGCTGAGTGAGCTGGAACCGCGTCTGTTCAGCTTCAACAGCCCGGTGGGTGCCTGCCCGTCCTGCGACGGCCTGGGCCAGGTCACCGTCTTCGACCCCGAACGCCTGGTCGCCTTCCCCAGCCTGAGCCTGGGCGCCGGCGCCATCAAAGGCTGGGACCGCCGCAACAGCTACACCTACACGCTGCTGGAAACCGTGGCCGCGCATTGCGGCTTCAACATCGACACGCCCTACGAAGACCTGCCGGCCAGCGCACAGCGGGTGTTGCTCTACGGTTCGGGCACGGACGAGATCGAGTTCGTCTACCAGGCCGACGGCCCGAGCAAGAGCGGCAAGGGCAAGGCCCGCGCGGTGAAACGCTCGCATCCTTTCGAAGGCATCATCCCCAGCTTCGAGCGCCGCCTGCGCGAAACCGATTCGGCCGCCGTGCGGGATGAGTTGACGCGCTACCAGGCCGCCAAGCCCTGCCCCGACTGCCACGGCACGCGGCTGCGCCGCGAGGCCCGCCACGTCTTTCTGCAGCACGCCGACACCGACCCGCATGGCCGGCGCGGCAAGCCCATCTTCGAGGTCGAGCACGACACGCTGGCCCATGCGCTGACCTACTTCGAAGGCATGAAGCTGATCGGTGCCAAGGCCGAGATCGCCGAGAAGATCGTGCGCGAGATCCGCAGCCGCCTGCGCTTCCTGAACGACGTCGGTCTGAACTACCTCAGCCTGGACCGTGGCGCCGACACGCTGAGCGGCGGCGAAGCCCAGCGCATCCGCCTGGCCAGCCAGATCGGCAGCGGCTTGAGCGGCGTGATGTACGTGCTGGACGAGCCCAGCATCGGCCTGCACCAGCGCGACAACGAACGCCTGATCGGCACGCTGCAGCACCTGCGCGACCTGGGCAACAGCGTGCTGGTGGTGGAGCACGACGAGGACATGATCCGCGCCGCCGACCACGTCGTGGACATGGGCCCGGGCGCCGGTGTGCACGGCGGCCAGGTGATGGCCCAGGGCACGCCGCAAGAGGTGGCCGACAACCCCGATTCCCTGACCGGCCAGTACCTGGCCAACGTGCTGCGCATCGAGGTGCCCACGCGCCGCCGCCCGGCCAGTGGCTTCGGTGCGGCACCCTTCCGCCTGGGCATCGTCAACGCGCGCGGCCACAACCTGCGCGGGCCTGAAGGCCAGGGCGTCAGCGTCGAGATCCCGGTCGGCCTGCTGACCTGCGTCACGGGTGTCAGCGGCAGCGGCAAGAGCACGCTGATCAACGACACGCTGTACACCGCCGTGGCCCGCAAGCTGTACCAAAGCCACGCCGAACCGGCACCGCACGACCGCATCGACGGCCTGGAAAACTTCGACAAGGTCATCAACGTCGACCAAAGCCCCATCGGCCGCACGCCGCGCAGCAACCCGGCCACCTACACCGGCCTGTTCACGCCCATCCGCGAACTGTTCGCCGAAGTGCCGGCCGCGCGC
>Ga0136641_1000094_pt1 | contig 35876 bp, 29 predicted proteins | sample EliLak1302023Y_FD_115312 | JGI IMG/M metagenome (GOLD analysis project Ga0136641, IMG submission 115312) | Freshwater microbial communities from Elizabeth Lake, Yosemite National Park, California, USA - 13020-23Y | ecosystem: Environmental > Aquatic > Freshwater > Lake ...
ACAGGAGACCGCCGCATGAATCCCCGTGTCAACCGAGTGACGCCGCAAGCTGGGTATCGCCTTCTGCTGGAGTTTGAAAACGGCGAGGCACGGTTGTTCGACCTCACGCCCTGGCTGGACAAGGGCGTGTTCCGCGCATTGCGTGACAGCGCAGCTTTTGCACAGGCTCAGGTCGTTGACGGCTCGGTCGAATGGCCGGGTGAAATCGACCTGAGCTACGACACGCTGTTCTTGCGCAGCATGGCTGTGCAGTCAGCTTCCTCGCCCTGAGCTCTCGCGGGCAATAATCCACCCCGTGAAGCAAGCCAGACCGCCGCTGGTGCGAGCGTGGAAACACGGCACTGGAGGAAGGTCCGGACTGCACAGAGCAGCGTAGCAGTTAACGGCTGCCCACCGCGAGGTGAGGATCAGAGCAACAGAGACGAGTCGATTCAGGGCGCCGCAAGCGGGTGTTCTGTGAGGCGCCGGCGCAAGCCGGCGGGACGTGCGGTTCACCGCACGGACTCGGGCGCAAGCCCGAACCGAACAGCCACCCGATTCGGGGCAACGTCCCGAATCGGGTGAAACGGGCAATCTCTACGCGCAGCAATACCAAATAGGCACACGTTGACCCGGCTCGGCGAGTGTGCGGGTAGGTAGCACCGAGCCGAGAGGCGACTCTCGGCCCAGAGGAATGGCGGTCACGGTCAGAAGGCGCAAGCTGGACGGCTGCACAGAATCCGGCCTATCGGCTCGCTTCACACTTTTCAACTTCAGCGCAGCCGCCCCGGCTGCGCCGCACGACCCGCATGAACCCCGACGCCCAACAGCTGTGGCCTGGCAAGCGCTGGACACTGGCCTTGCTGCTGGCCTGTCTGGTCATGCTCGGGCCGTTTTCCATCGACACCTACCTGCCGGCGTTCTCGGGCATCGCCGCCAGCATCGGCGCCACGCCGGTGCAGATGCAGCAGACGCTGTCGAGCTACCTGCTGGGCTTCGCGCTGATGAACCTGTTCCACGGTGCCCTGTCGGACAGCCTGGGCCGTCGGCCTGTCATCCTGTTCGGCGTGGCGCTGTTCACCGTGGCCTCGGCCGGTTGCGCGCTCAGCCATTCCATCACCTCGCTGGTGGCTTTCAGGGCGCTGCAGGGCCTGTCCGCCGGCGTCGGCATGGTGGTCTCGCGGGCCATCATCCGCGACATGTTCCCGCCGGCCGACGCACAGCGCGTGATGTCGCAGGTGACGATCTACTTCGGCATTGCGCCGGCGGTGGCGCCGCTGGTTGGCGGCTTTCTCTTTGCCAACTACAACTGGCATTCGATCTTCTGGCTGCTGGTGCTGCTGGGCGTGCTGCTGTGGCTGGTCTGCTGGCGCTTTCTGCCCGAAACCCTGCAGCCCAGCGCCCGCCAGTCCTTCCACCCGGCGCATTTGCTCAGCGGCTACGGGCAGTTGCTGCGCAGCCCGCGCTTTCTGGCGCTGGTGGTCGCCAGCGGCGTGCCTTTCAACGGCATGTTCCTCTACGTGCTGTCAGCGCCCGAATTCCTGGGCCGCCATCTGCACCTCGCGCCGACGCAGTTCTTCTGGTTCTTCCTGCTGACCATCAGCGGCATCATGGGCGGCGCCTGGCTGTCGGGCCGGCTGGCCGGCCAGGTCAAGCCGCGCCACCAGATCCGCCACGGCTTCCTGATCATGCTGCTCACCTCGCTGGTCAACCTGGGCTTGAACCTGCTGTTCGAGCCGCAGGCCTGGTGGGCGCTGCTGCCGCTGGCGGTGTTCGCCTTCGGCTGGGCGCTGATGGTGCCGGTGGTGACGCTGCTGGCGCTGGACCAGGCGCCCGAGCGGCGCGGCATGGCCTCGTCGGTGCAGGCCTGCGTGGGCAGCCTGGCCAATGCGGGCGTGGCTGGCTTGGTGGCGCCGCTGGTCATGCATTCGACCATCGCCCTGGCCTTCACCTCGCTGGGCATGATGGCCATCGGCGTCGTGGCCTGGGTCTGGGTCAAGCCGCGGCTGGTTTGATCGCAGCGGCTGAGGGGCCGCAGCGGGCCACCTTCGGCTCAAGGTGGCCCACCGGCGGCCGATAAGGGGCCAGGAGTTCCACGCCATGACCACCCCTTTGCGCATCGATTTCCCGTCCTTCCTCGTCGCCCTGGGTCTTTGGTTGCCGGCTGCGGCCCTGCCTTCAGACCACCCGGCGCCGGCCAAGGCCGACAAGCCCGCCGTGGCGGGTGCGCCTGCCACCAAGGTGGCCAGTGCCTCTCCCATGGTGCCGGCCGACCCGATGGAGCAACTGCGCCAGCGACTGGCCGAGAAGCTGAGCGGCGGCAAGGCGGCCGACGGTGCGGGCCAGGGCGAAGTGCGGGTCAGCGTGAAGTCGGCCCCGCCGGGCGCAGCGCCCAGCGGCCACGGTGGCGGCGCCAGGAAGGCCGCCAAGGCCGAAGCCGCCCATGCGGGTGGAGCGGTCCACTGGGACTACGCCGGCTCGGGCGGCCCGCAGGCCTGGAGTTCGCTGAAGCCCGAATTCGCGGCCTGCAGCAGCGGCCAGCGGCAGAGCCCCATCGACATCCGTGGCGGCCTGGCCGTCGACCTCGAGCCGGTGCGCTTCGAATACCAGGCCAGCCGTTTCGCGGTGGTCGACAACGGCCACACGGTGCAGGTCAACCTGGCGCAGGGCAACGCCATCGAAGTCGCCGGCAAGCGCTACGAATTGCTGCAGTTCCATTTCCACCGGCCCTCGGAAGAACGCATCGACGGGCGGCAGTTCGAGATGAGCCTGCACCTGGTGCACAAGAACAGCGAGGGCCAGCTGGCCGTGGTGGGCCTGCTCTTCGACAAGGGCCAGGCCAATGCCGTGATGCAGCAGGTGTGGAACAACCTGCCGCTGGAAAAGAACGAAGAGATGAAGGCCGCAGGCAATATGGAACTGGCCGACCTGCTGCCGGGCGACCGCCGCTACTTCACCTACATGGGTTCGCTGACCACGCCGCCCTGCAGCGAAGGCGTGAAGTGGATCGTGATGCGCCAGCCGGTGACGCTGACCAAGGATCAGATCGACATCTTCGCCCGCATGTACCCCATGAATGCGCGGCCCATCCAGTCGGCTTCCGGGCGCCGCATCATGCAGTCCAATTAAGTTGGCTGGCGGCCCGCTGCCCACAGCAGTGGCCACAACCACAGGCTGGCGAACCAGCGCGCGACGCGGGCGAAGGACAGGGGTGCGGTCTCGTGCTGGGCCACCTTGACGAACAGCACCACGGCGCCCGTCATGACGTAGACCAGCAGCGCGGCATACAGCGCCACGCGCGTGCCGTAACCGCCACCGAAGGCATCGCCCAGTGCAGCGCCGGCCAGGGCCGCAACGAAAACCGACAACAGCAGCGCCAGGCCGACGCCGGCCAGGGCGTGGCGCAGCTTCCAGAGTGGGTCTTGCGTGGTCATGCGGTTTCCTCGGGGCGGGTTGCGCAGCGGTCACTCACGCGTCGGTCGAGAGCGCCTCGGGGCAGTGGTAGGGCATCAGCAAACGGCCATCGGCGCCGGGTAGGGCTGCGATGGTGATGCGCGGTGCGTGCGACTGTACCGGGCCGAAGATGGTGGCAAAGGCCACATCGGCGGCGTCGCGCCCGGTGCCGAAGCGCACGAAGCCCATCGGGATGGCGGTGCCTGAAGGGTCGAAGATGTACCAGCGGTCGCCCAGGAAGACTTCGACATAGGCGTGGAAATCGGTCGGGCCCAGCACCGGGTCGGCGCCGTAGTCGATGCCCGTGGTGAAGCGCGCCGGGATGTTCACCGCGCGGCACAGCGCAATCATCAGGTGCGCGAAATCGCGGCACACGCCGACGGTTTCCAGCAGCGTGTCCACCGCCGAGGTGTTGCTGTTCGACGTGTTCTGCGTGAAGTGGATGCGCTGCAGCACCCAGTCGCGGATGCCCTGCACGCGGCTGTAGCCCTGTTGCCATTGGCCGAATTCGCGCGTCGCCAGGCGCAGCAGGCGGTCGCTCTGGCAATAGCGGCTGGGGTAGATATAGCCCAGCACGCCGGTGGGCAGGTGGGCCACCGGGACCTCGGGGATCTGGCCCGGCTGCGCGATGTGGTGCTGGATGTCCACCGTGGCCTGGTAGGAGACCCTCAAGGGGCCCGGCGCGCCACTCAGCCGCAGGTAGCGGTTCTTCGTGACCGGATCGGTATCGACCCGTGTCGCCAGGTCCTGGCTGATCTGCAGGTTCTCGCTCAGCACGCGCTGGCAGTCGGTGTGCGCGGCGTGGATGTTGAAGATGAAGTCGCAGCCCGGCTGCGCGATCTCGTAGTCGAGTTCCAGGGACAGTTGCAGGCGGATCATGCAGCCCCCTGGGTGGCCGCCGCGCTGCGCAGCCAGGCCCAGCGCCCGGCGCCCGAGGCCAGCGCGCTGGCCAGGCTGCCCCAGGCCATGTCGGCGATGGCCAGCGCCCACGGCCAGTCCTTGAGCGTGGCCAGGTTGCTGAGGTCGTAGGTGGCGTAGGCAAAGAAGCCGAAGGCCGCCGCCGTCGACAGGGGCGCCCGCCAGCCCGACCGGGCGTCGAAGGGCAGCACGGTGAAGCGCAGCAGGCCCAGCGCGTAGACCCCGTAGAACAGGCCGGCGGCGACCCAGTTGGGCTGCCCGGCCATCAGGTGGCCGATGCCGGCGGCATACAAAGGGCCGGCAACGACGCCGAGCCAGAGTCCGTCCAGCACGAGCATGGCAAGCGCCACGGCGGCGTAGGCGGGCAGAGTACGGTTCATGGGCTGACCCCTGGAGGCGCGTCAGCTGCACGCGGAAGCACCGATGCTGGCCGCGTTAGGCCGGTGGGTCTGTACGCCAGATGGCAGGAAAAAATTCCTGCGCATCCCAGCGCGGGCTGCAACCGGGTTCGCGCCCCGCCATGGACCTCACAAAGCACTTTCATAAAGAACCACAAGTACTTCATTTGGAACGAGTTTTTGCCACTCGAAGTGCTGCAGAAACATCCGGTAAGTGCTTGATTTGATTGAATTTTCGGCGCGAAAGCCGGTTGACCCTGGGTTCTGAACTCGGTTAAAGTGCAGACCGGTGCAGAAAAGTGGGGTTTTGTGGCGGCAATGACGTTTCGAGGGGGTCCGGTGCTCACACTGGACGGGAAAGGGCGCATCACCGTGCCCGCCCGTTGGCGTGATCTGCTGATGGCCACCGTCAACGGCCAGATGGTCGTTGCGAAGAACGCCGACGGTTGCCTGGGCCTGTACCCCTTGCCGGTGTGGGAAGCGCTGGAAGCACAGCTGCTGGAGTTGTCCAGCGAGAACGACGCCTGGCGCCGCTTCTTCATCGGCAGCGCCACCGACGTCGAGATCGACGCTTCGGCACGCGTGCTGATACCGCCCGAGCTGCGGGCCTGGGCGGGTCTGGACAAGGATGTGAAGTTCATGGGTGTCGGGCCGCATTTCGAATTGTGGGACATGGCCCGCTACGAAGCCAAGGAAGCCGCCGCGCTGGAAGCCGGCCGCCCCGAGGCGCTGCGCAACCTGGTCGTCCGGTGAGCACCGCCGCTTTGCCCGCAGCGACATGGACCCACACGGCCGTGTTGCTCGCCGAAGCCGTCGAGGCCCTGGTGACGCAGCCTGACGGGGTCTACGTGGACGGCACCTTCGGCCGCGGCGGCCACAGCCGGGCCATCCTGGCGCAGCTGTCGCCGGCCGGCCGGCTGTGGGCCTTCGACAAGGACCCGGAAGCCATCGCCGCCGCCGCCGACATCACCGACCCGCGCTTCGCCATCTGCCATGCCAGCTTTGCCGACATGCAAAGCGAACTGGCGGCGCGCGGCGTGGACCAGGTCGACGGCATCCTGCTCGACCTGGGCGTCAGTTCGCCGCAGATCGACAACCCCGAGCGGGGTTTCAGCTTCCGCTTCGATGCCCCGCTGGACATGCGCATGGACACCACGCGCGGTGAGACAGCAGCCGAATTCCTGGCGCGTGCCGAGGTGCGCGAGATTGCAGAGGTGATACGTGAATACGGCGAAGAACGGTTTGCTCTTCAGATTGCAAAGGCGCTTGTCGCTGGCCGCGAGAGCGGGCATGCCCCACGCACAACCACTGAACTATCCGCGCTCGTGGCTCGCGTCGTCAAAACCCGCGAACCAGGCCAGGACCCTGCAACGCGCACATTTCAAGCTCTTCGGATTCACGTCAACGCCGAGCTTGAGGCGCTGCAACAAGGCCTGAAGGCGGCGCTGGACCTGCTGGCGCCGCAGGGTCGGCTGGTGGTGATCAGCTTCCATTCGCTGGAAGACCGCATCGTGAAGACCTTCATCGCCCGCGAAAGCCGCGACGAGGTCGACCGCCGCGCGCCTTTCGCGCCGGCCAAGCCGATGCGGCTGGAATCGGTGGCGCGCGTCAAGCCCGACGCGCTGGAAGTGCTGCGCAACCCGCGTTCGCGTTCGGCGGTGCTGCGTGTGGCCGAGCGCACCGGCACGCCTTGAAGATGAAGCTGAACGCCCTGCTCATCGTCGCGCTGCTGCTCAGCGCGCTGCTGCTGGTGAAGACAGCTTTCGAATCGCGCCAGCTCTTCGCGGCCATCGACAGCGCGCGCGCCGAGAAGACTCAACTCGACGCCGAATACAAGCGCCTGGACGCCGAGGCGCAGGCGCAAAGCACCAATATGCGCGTCGAGCGCGTGGCCCACGACAAGCTGGGCATGAACCGCGCGCAGCAGGGCGTGATGACCTATGTCTTCGACAGCGCCGTCGCCGCCGCAGTGGCCGCTTCAGGGGCGCCGCGATGAGCCGCACCGTCAGCCGGGCCGCAGCCCGCACGCTGGGTGCCAACAGCGTGCGCAGCGTCAACTACGCCACCAGTCCGCTGCTGACCAGCAAGACGCCGACCTGGCGTTCGCGCTTCGCCGTGGTGCTGGTGGGCGGCGCCTTCCTGGCGCTGCTGGGCCGGGCGGCCTATCTGCAGATCTGGGCCACCGATTTCTACCAGGCGCAGGGCGAAAAGCGTTTCATGCACAAGCAGACGCTGCCGGCCAGCCGCGGCCGCATCCTCGACCGCAATGGCCTGGTGCTGGCCACCAGCGTGGCCCTGCCGACGGTGCAGGTCGACCCCAAGACCTTCAACGCCGACACCGCGCAGCGCAAGGCCCTGGCCAAGTCGCTGGGCATGACGCTTTCCGAGGTGGACGACAAGCTGGAAGGCGCCACCAACACCGTCACCTTGCGCCGGCTGGTGGAAGAAGCCGCCTGGCAGCAGATCAAGCAACGGGCCCGGGACGAGGGCATCAAGGGCTTGCAGGACGTGCGCGAGTACCAGCGCCGCTACCCCGAAGGCGAAGCCGCCGCGCACGTCGTGGGCTTCACCGACATCGACGGCAAGGGCATCGACGGCATCGAGCTGGGCTTCCAGAACCAGCTGATCGGCAAGCTCGGCGCGCGCACCGTGGTGCGCGACCGGCTGGGCCGCGTGGTCGAGGAAATGGGCGACCAGGCCGACCCGGTGAACGGCAGCGACATCACCCTGTCCATCGACAGCAAGGTGCAGTTCTTCGCCTACCAGCGCGTGCGCGACGCGGTCAAGGAACACAAGGCCAAGGCCGGCAGCGTGGTGGTGCTGGACAGCCAGACCGGCGAGGTGCTGGCCCTGGCCAACTACCCCAGCTACGACCCTTCGAACCGCAGCAGCCTGAGCGGCGGCAGCCTGCGCAACCGTGCGCTGACCGACGTCTTCGAGCCCGGCTCGACGATGAAGCCGCTGGTCGTGGCGCTGGCCCTGGAAACCAAGCGGGTGCGCGTTGACCAGGTGATCAACACCGCGCCGGGCAGCCTGGTGGTCGGCCCGCTGGTGGTCAAGGACGCCCACCCGCACCCGGCGCTGACGGTGCAGGAAGTGATCCAGAAAAGCAGCAACATCGGCGCGGCGCGCATCGCCATGGGCATACCGGCGCGTGAGCTGTGGGAACTGTTCAGCGCGGTGGGCTACGGCCAGAAACCGCAGATCGCCTTCCCCGGTGCCGTGACCGGTCGCCTCAAGCCCTACAAGAACTGGCGCCCGGTGGAGCAGGCCACGATGGCCTACGGCTACGGCCTGTCGGCTTCGCTGCTGCAGATGGCGCGCGCCTACACGCCACTGGCGCGCGACGGCGACGTCATCCGCGTCACCCTGCTCAAGCAGGACCACCCGGCCAGCGGCCCGCGCGTGCTGTCGGCGGCCACTGCGGCCGAGATCCGCACCATGCTGCAACTGGCCGCCGGCCCCGGCGGCACCGGCCCCAAGGCGCAGACCCTGGGCTATTCGGTGGGTGGCAAGAGCGGCACCGCGCACAAGCAGGAAGGCAAGGGCTACGCGTCGAACAAGTACCGCTCTTGGTTCGTCGGCATGGCGCCGATCGGCGCGCCGCGCATCATCGTGGCGGTGATGGTGGACGAGCCCAGCAACGGCCTGCACTTCGGCGGCGACGTGGCCGCGCCGGTGTTCAGCGAAGTGGTGCAGCAGACGCTGCGCATGATGAACGTGGCGCCCGACCTGGATGTCAAGGCGCAGATCAGCGCCAAGCCCGTGCTGCCGATCGCGACCGAGCAGGAAAGCTTCTGATGCCCACCCTGCTGGCCACCGCCCCCGACGCTGCGCACTGGCTGGCGGCGCGCGTGCGCGGCCGTTTGCGCATGGACAGCCGCGCCGTGGAGCCGGGTGACGGCTACATCGCCTGGCCGGGCCACGCTGCTGACGGCCGGCAATTTGTGCAGGCGGCGCTGGACGCCGGGGCGGCGGCCTGCCTGGTCGAAGCGCAGGGCGCCGAGGCCTTCGCTTTCGACCCCGAGCGGGTCGCTCAGGTGACCGGTCTGAAGGTCAGCACCGGCGACATCGCCGACCGGTACTTCGCCCAGCCCAGCGCGGTGCTGGATGTGGTGGCCACCACCGGCACCAACGGCAAGACCAGCACGGCCTGGTGGACGGCGCAGGCGCTGACGCGGCTGGGTCGGCGCTGTGGCGTCATCGGCACGCTGGGGGTGGGCGAGCCGCCTGCCGGCAGCGACGCTGCGGGTCAGCTCACCAGCACCGGCCTGACCACGCCCGACCCGGTCACCCTGCACGGCGCTTTCCGCAGCTTCGTCGACCTGGGCTTTTCGGCCTGTGCGCTGGAGGCTTCGTCCATCGGTCTGGCCGAGCACCGCCTGGCCGCCGCGCGCATCGACGTGGCGCTGTTCACCAACTTCACCCGCGACCACCTGGACTACCACGGCAGCATGGCCCGCTACTGGGAAGCCAAGCGCGCACTTTTCGACTGGCCGGGTCTGAAGTCGGCGGTGATCAACACCGACGACGAGCAGGGCGCCCTGCTGGCCGGTGAACTGGGGCGCCGCGACCTGGATCTGTGGACCGTGTCGCTGCAGCAGGCCGCCCGCCTGCAGGCCAGCGGCCTGCGCTACACCGACGACGGCCTGGCCTTCGAGTTGACCGAAAACGGCCAGCAGGCCCAGGTGCACAGCCGGCTGGTGGGTGAGTTCAACGCCAGCAACCTGCTGGTCGTCATCGGCGGCCTGCGCGCGCTGGGCGTGCCCTTGGCCGACGCCGCGCAAGTGGCTGCGGAACTGACGCCGGTGCCGGGCCGTGTGCAGCGCGTCAGCGGCCGCGACCTGGACGTGGTGGTGGACTATGCCCACACCCCCGACGCCCTGGCCAAGGTGCTGCAGGCGCTGCGCCCGCTGGTCACTGCGCGCGGCACGCGGCTGTGGTGCGTCTTCGGCTGTGGTGGCAACCGCGACGCCAGCAAGCGCCCGCTGATGGGTGCCATCGCCGCAGCCGGCGCCGACCACGTCGTGCTGACCAGCGACAACCCGCGCGGCGAATCCGCCGACGCCATCCTGGCGCAGATCCTGGCCGGCCTGGCCGGCCACGACGACATCGATGTCATCGAAGACCGCCGCGCGGCCATCGCCCACGCCGTGCGCCACGCCGCGCCCGGCGATGTCGTGTTGCTGGCCGGCAAGGGCCATGAGGCCCACCAGGAGATCGCCGGCGTGAAGCGCCCCTTCTCCGACGGGGCCGAAGCCCGCGCCGCCCTGGACTTGCGCGATGGGGGCTGGCAAGCACCCGGCGCCGGAGTGACCGCGCCATGCTGACCCTGGCGCAAGCCCATGCCCTGTTGCCGGGTAGCCGTATCGTGGGTGATGGCGAGTTGACCATGGCCCGTGTCCACAGCGACACGCGCACGCTGCTGCCCGGCGACTTGTTCGTGGCGCTGCGGGGTGAGCGCTTCGACGGCCATGCCTACCTGGCGCAGGCCGAGGCCGCTGGCGCGGTGGCGGCGCTGGTGGACCATCTCCCTGAGAGTTCGATGGCGGCATTGCTGGTGCCCGACACGATGCAGGCGCTGCAGCAACTGGCCGCCGCCTGGCGCGCGCGCTTCACGCTGCCACTGATCGCGGTCACGGGCAGCAACGGCAAGACCACGGTCACGCAGATGACGGCGGCCATCCTGCGCAGCTGGCACGGCGAGGCAGCGCTGGCTACCGCCGGCAACCTCAACAACCACATCGGCGTGCCGCTGACCTTGCTGCGCCTGCGCGCCGGCCACCGTGCCGCGGTGCTGGAACTGGGCATGAACCACCCCGGTGAAATCGCCCTGTTGGCCGGCCTGGCCGCGCCTACCGTGGCCCTGGTCAACAACGCCCAGCGCGAGCACCTCGAATTCATGCACAGCGTGGCCGCGGTGGCGCGCGAAAACGGCAGCGTCATCGAAGCGCTGGGTGCCGGCGGCACCGTCGTCATCCCCGCCGATGACGCGCACACGCCGCTGTGGCGCGAGCTGGCCGGCCTGCGCCGCGTCTGGACCTGCGGCCTGCAAGCCGCTGCCGACCCGTACAGCCATGTCTGGGCCGACGCACAGTGGCAGCCTGAACAGGGCCTGTGGCAGCTGCAGCTGCACACGCCGCTGGGCGGTGCCGACACCACGCTGTCACTGGCGGGCCGCCACAACGTGTGCAATGCCGCGGCCGCAGCGGCCTGCGCCATCGCTGCCGGTGCGCCACTGGCCGCCGTGGCGCGCGGCCTGGCGGCTTTCGAAGCCGTGGCCGGCCGCTCGCAGGCCCTGCTTGTGCAGCGGCAGGGCCGCAGCGTCACCCTCGTCGACGACAGCTACAACGCCAACCCCGATTCGGTGCTGGCCGCCATCGCGGTGCTGGCCGGCTTGCCGGGCCCGCACTGGCTGCTGCTGGGCGACATGGGCGAGGTCGGCAACGACGGCCCGCGCCTGCACGCCGAAGTCGGCGCCGCCGCCCGCGCGGCCGGCATCGAACAGTTCTGGACCACCGGCGCGCTGTGTGCGCATGCCGGCGCCCACCGTCATTTCAGCAGCGTGGCCGAGCTCGTCGCCGCGTTGCCCCAGGCCGAAGCCGCCGCTTCGGTGCTGGTCAAAGGGTCGCGCTTCATGAAGATGGAACAGGTCGTCAGCGCCCTGCAAGGAGCCGCCGCCCATGCTGCTTAGCCTGAGCCAGTGGTTGCTGCAGATGTCGCCGGAAGCCTTCAGCTTTCTGCGCGTCTTCCAGTACCTGACCTTCCGCGCCGTGCTGGCCGCGATGACCTCGCTGCTCATCGGCCTGGCTTTCGGGCCCTGGGTGATCCGCCGGCTGACCGAGCTGAAGATCGGCCAGCCGATCCGCGAATACGGCTTGCAGGCCCACCTGGGCAAGCGCGGCACGCCAACCATGGGCGGCGTGCTGGTGCTCATCGGCATCGGTGTCAGCACCCTGCTGTGGTTCGACTGGAGCAACCGCTTCGTCTGGGTGGTGATGCTGGTCACTTTCGGCTTCGGCGCCATCGGCTGGACCGACGACTACCGCAAGGTCGTCAACAAGGACCCCGAAGGCATGCGCAGCCGGGAGAAGTTCTTCTGGCAAAGCCTGATCGGCCTCGTTGCCGCGCTGTATCTCGCCTTCAGCGTCAGCGAGACCAGCAACCTGCGCGTGCTGGAACTGTTCCTGCGCTGGATAGGCAGCGGCTTTTCCAACACGCTGCCGCCGCGGGCCGACCTGATGCTGCCCTTCTTCAAGACGGTCACCTACCCGCTGGGCGTGTTCGGCTTCATCTTCCTGACCTGGTTCGTCATCGTCGGGGCCAGCAACGCGGTGAACTTCACCGACGGTCTGGACGGCCTGGCCATCATGCCGGTGGTGATGGTGGGATCCTCGCTCGGTATCTTTGCCTACATCACCGGCAACGCCGTCTTCAGCAAGTACCTGCTGTTCCCGCACATCCCGGGCTCGGGCGAACTGCTGGTCTTCTGCGCGGCCATGGCCGGCGCGGGACTGGCCTTCCTGTGGTTCAACGCCAACCCGGCCCAGGTCTTCATGGGTGACGTCGGTGCGCTGTCGCTGGGCGGCGCCCTGGGCACCATCGCCGTCATCACGCGCCAGGAGATCGTGCTCGGCATCATGGGCGGCGTCTTCGTCGCCGAAGCGCTGTCGGTGATGATCCAGGTCGGCTGGTTCAAGTACACCAAGAAGCGAACCGGTACCGGCCGCCGCGTGTTCCTGATGGCGCCGCTGCACCACCACTTCGAGAAGAAGGGTTGGGCCGAACAGCAGGTCGTCGTGCGCTTCTGGATCATCACCATGCTGCTGTGCCTGGTTGGCCTGGCCAGCCTGAAGTTGCGATGAACTTCCTCCAAGACCTGCAGGTGCTGGTGCTGGGCCTGGGCGACAGCGGCCTGGCGATGGCGCGCTGGTGCGCGCGCCACGGTGCGCGGGTCACGGTCTGGGATACGCGTGACAACGCACCGGGTTCGGCCGCGCTGCGCAGCGCATGGCCGGCCGTTGACATCCTCAGCGGCCCGCTGGGTGTCGAGCGCCTGAGCGGCATGCAACTGGTGCTGAAGAGCCCCGGCCTGGCGCCCACCGATGGGCGCGTGGCGCCGTTGCTGGATGAGGCGCGGGCCATCGGTATCGCGGTGCAGGGCGAACTCGATCTCTACGCGCGGGCGCTGGTCGATCTGCAGGAACAGGATGGCTACGCGCCGCAGGTGCTGGCCGTCACCGGCACCAACGGCAAGACCACCACCACCGCGATGACCGCGATGCTGGTGGCCCGCGCCGGCAAGCGCGTGGCGGTCGCCGGCAACATCGGGCCGACGCTGCTGGACACGCTGACCGCCTGCCTGGACCAGCCGCCCGGCGAGCGCCCCGAAGTCTGGGTGCTGGAGTTGTCCAGCTTCCAGCTCGAAGGCGGCGGCACCGGCGTGAAGGGCTTCCAGCCGCATGCGGCCACGGTCTTGAACATCACGCAGGACCACCTGGACTGGCACGGCACCATGGCGGCCTACACGGCGGCCAAGGCGCGCGTCTTCGGCAGTGCGCTCGACAGCACGCTGACGATGGTCATCAACGCCGACGACCCGCGCGTCGAGGCGCTGGTGCCGCAGCCGCTGGTCGTCAAGGGCAAGCTCAAGCCCAAGCCCATCACGCAGACCGTGCTGCGTTTCGGCCTGGGCGCCCCGCAGCACCCCGGCGACTTCGGCCTGGTGACCGAGAACGGCATGGCCTGGCTGGTGCGGGCGCTGCCGGTGGACGAGACCTTCAAGCTGAAGAAGGGCGAGGAGCTGGAAATCCATCTGCAGCGCCTGATGCCCGCCGACGCGCTGCGCGTGCGCGGCCGCCACAACGCGGCCAACGCGCTGGCCGCCTTGGCGCTTGCCACGGCCATCGGCTGCCTGCTTGCGCCCATGCTGCACGGCCTGCGCGAATACGCGGGCGAAGCGCACCGCGTGCAGCCGGTGGGCCTGGTCGGCGAGGTCGAAGCCTATGACGACAGCAAGGGCACCAACGTCGGCGCCACCGTGGCCGCGCTGAATGGCCTGGGCGCCGACAAGGCGCCGTCCAAGCTGGTGGTCATCCTGGGTGGCGACGGCAAAGGGCAGGACTTCAGCCCGCTGACCGCCCCGCTGGCCCGCCATGCCCGCGCCGTGGCCACCATCGGGCGCGACGCCGCGGCCATCGAAGCCGCCGTCGAAGCCGGTCTGGGCGGTGTGCCCCTGCAGCGTTTCGCCACGCTACAGGCCGCTGTCGGCTGGTGTTTCGAGCAAGCGCAGCCCGGCGACGCCGTGCTGCTCAGCCCGGCCTGCGCCAGCCTGGACATGTTCCGCAACTACGCCCACCGTGCCGAGGTCTTTGTCGCCGCGGTGCAGGCGCTGGCGCTGGAGCGGGGGCAGGCATGAGCGTGTCGGTCGCATCCTTCAAAGGCTGGTTCGCCGCCCGCCGCGACGGCGTCGGTGCCTTGCCGGTGCGCGACCAGGTCGAGGTGGGCGGTGCCCGCCCGGTGCGGCTGATGGCCTTCGACCAGACGCTGGTGGCCGTCATCGGCGCCTTGATGCTGCTGGGCGTGGTGATGGTCTATTCGGCCAGCGTGGCCTTGCCCGACAACCCCAAGTTCGCAGCCTACTCGCCGACCTTTTTCCTGCAGCGGCACCTGATGTCGCTGGCCATTGCTTTCGTCGTCGCGCTGGCCACGGTGCAGGTGCCGGTTTCCTTCTGGGAAAAGTATGCGCCGCTGATCTTCGTGGCCTCGCTGGTGCTGCTGGTGCTGGTGCTGATACCGGGCATCGGCAAGGTGGTGAACTTCTCGCGCCGCTGGATCCCCCTGGGCATCATGAACTTCCAGCCCAGCGAACTGGCCAAGCTGGCCATTGCGCTCTACGCGGCCGGTTACATGGTGCGCCGCATGGACGCCCGCGAAGAATTCTTCCGCGCGGTGATGCCCATGGTGGTGGCCGTGGCCATCGTCGGCGGGCTGCTGATGCGCGAACCCGACATGGGCGCCTTCATGGTGGTGGCCACCATCGCCCTGGGCATCCTCTTCCTGGGCGGCGTCAACGCCCGCATGTTCTTCCTGATGGCCGTCGTCATCGTGGCCACCGCCGCCATCTTCCTGTACTTCGACGACCTGCGCCGCGAACGCATCCTGGCCTACCTCGACCCCTGGAACCCCAAGTACGCGCAGGGCAAGGGCTACCAGCTGACGCACTCGCTGATCGCCCTGGGCCGCGGCGAGATCTTCGGCCAGGGCCTGGGCGCCAGCGTCGAGAAACTGCACTACCTGCCCGAGGCGCACACCGACTTTCTGCTCGCCGTCATTGGCGAGGAACTGGGTTTCGTCGGCGTGGCCACCGTCATCGGTTTCTTCTTCTGGATGACGCGCCGGCTCTTCCACATCGGCCGCCAGGCCATCGCGCTGGACCGCGTCTTTGCCGGCCTGCTGTGCCAGGGCATCGGCATCTGGATGGGCTTCCAGACCTTCATCAACATGGGCGTGAACCTGGGCCTGCTGCCGACCAAAGGCCTGACGTTGCCGCTGATGAGCTACGGCGGCAGCGCGATCCTGATGAACCTGATCGCGCTGGCCATCGTGCTGCGCGTGGACATCGAGAACAGAGCCCTCATGCGCGGAGGCCGCGCATGAACGCCATGCGCAGCATGGTGTCGGCGCGAAGCGACGGGGCTTTGCTCCGGCGTAGCCAGAACCGGGCGCTGATGCGCGGGGGCCGAGCGTGATGCCGCACCTCGTCATCATGGCCGCCGGCACGGGTGGCCACATCATCCCCGGCCTGGCCGTTGCGCAGCAAATGCAGGGCCGCGGCTGGAGCGTCAGCTGGCTGGGCACCACGCACGGCATGGAAAACAAGCTGGTGCCGCCCGAATCCGAATCAGGCATCCCGATGGACACCATCAACTTCAGCGGCCTGCGCGGCAAGGGCCTGCTGCACACGCTGACCGGCGGCCTGCGCCTGCTGAAGGCCTTCGTCGATTGCTGGCGCATCCTGCGCGCGCGCAGCGCCAGCGCGGTGCTGGGCATGGGCGGCTACGTCTGCTTTCCCGGCGGCCTGATGGCCAGCGCACTGAACCAGCCGCTGATGCTGGTGAATGCCGACGCCGGCCTGCTGCTGTCCAACAAGAGCCTGCTGCCGGTGGCCGACCGCGTGGCCTTCGGCTTCGCCGGCGCTGCCGCCGCGACGACCAAGAACGCGCTGGTCACCGGCAACCCGGTGCGCGCCGACATCGAAGCCCTGCCGCTGCCCGCCGCGCGCTATGCCGGCCGCAGCGGGCCGCTGCGTCTGCTGGTCGTCGGCGGCAGTCTGGGCGCGCAAGCCTTGAACAGCGCGGTGCCGGCTGCGCTGGCCTTGTTGCCGGCTGCGCAGCGCCCGCAAGTCGTTCACCAGACCGGCGCCACGCAGGCCGACAGCGTGCGCGCGGCCTATGCCGCCGCGGGCCTGGCCGCCGAGGTGCTGCCCTTCATCAGCGACATGCCGCAGCGCCTGGCCGACTGCGACCTGATGGTCTGCCGCGCCGGTGCCATCACCGTCAGCGAACTGTGCGCGGCGGGTGTGCCGGCGCTGCTGGTGCCTTTCATCGCCAGCACCACGGCGCACCAGCGCGACAACGCCGCGTGGATGGCCGGGCTGGGCGCAGCGCTGCACCTGCCGCAGGCCGAACTGACACCCGGCAAGCTGGCCGCTGTGCTGGCCGGCTTGGACCGCGACAGCCTGTTGGCGATGGCCGAACGGGCCCGTGGCCTGGCGCGTCCGCATGCGGCCGCGCGCGTCGCCGACGAGATCGAGAAACTGGTCGCACGCCAGCAGGGTCGGGCATGAAGCACGCCATCCAGCACATCCACTTCGTGGGCATCGGCGGCTCGGGCATGAGCCCGATCGCCGAGATCTTTCACGGCCTGGGCTATCGCGTGTCGGGCTCGGATCAGACGGCCAGCGCCGTCACGGACCGCTTGTCAGCCCTGGGCCTCACGGTCTTCATCGGCCACGCCGCCGGGCACATCGCTGGCGCGCAGGCCGTGGTCACCAGCACCGCCGTGCAGGCCGACAACCCCGAGGTGCAGGCCGCCCAAGCGCAGCGCACACCGGTGGTGGCTCGGGCGGTGCTGCTGGCCGAGTTGATGCGCCTCAAGCAGGGCATCGCCATCGCCGGCACCCACGGCAAGACGACCACGACGGCGCTGGTGGCCAGCGTGCTGCTGCAGGCCGGTGCCGACCCGACCTTCGTCATCGGGGGCCTGCTGAAACGCTTGGGCGCGAACGCGAGGCTGGGTGCTGGCGAGTACATCGTCGTCGAGGCCGACGAGAGCGACGCCAGCTTCCTACACCTCAACCCCGTCATCGGCGTCGTCACCAACATCGACGCCGACCACATGGCCACCTACGGTCACGACCGGGGTCAGTTGCACGCCGCCTTTGTGGCCTTCATCCACCGGCTGCCCTTCTACGGCCGCGCCGTGCTGTGCAGCGACGATGCCGGCGTGCGCGCCATCCTGCCTGCGCTGCAGCGGCCCGTCACCACCTACGGTCTGGACGCGGGTGCCGACCTGCGCGCGGTCGGCGTGCAGGCCCTGGACGGCGGCGGCATGCGATTCACTGCACAGCAAGCCGGCCGCGCCGACCTGGCCGTGACGCTGAACCTGGCCGGCGAGCACAACGTGCGCAACGCGCTGGCGGCCATCGCGGTGGCGCGCGAAATCGACTTGCCCGACGCGCCCATCGCCGACGCACTGGCGCAATTCGCAGGTGTCGGGCGGCGCTTCGAGCGCCATGGTGAAGTCGCCGTCGCGGCCGAAAACGGCGGCGGCACCTACACCCTGATCGACGACTACGGCCACCACCCGGTGGAACTGGCGGCGGTCATCGCCGCCGCCCGCGGCGCCTTTGCCGGCCGCCGCCTGGTGCTGGCCTTCCAACCGCACCGCTACAGCCGTACGCGCGACTGCTTTGCCGAATTCGTCAGCGTACTGAAGCGCGCTGATGCCGTGCTGCTGACCGAGGTCTACGCCGCCGGTGAAGCGCCCATTGCCGGCGCCGACGGTGCCAGCCTTGCCGCTGTCCTGGATGGCGGAGAGGGAGCAACACCGGTGCACTTCATCGCCCGAGTTGCCGACCTCGCCCAAGCCATCGCTGGCCTGGCGCGGGCCGGCGATGTCGTCATCACCCTGGGCGCCGGCAGTATCGGCAGCGTGCCGCGTCAGATCAAACAGGAGATCGCGGCATGAGCGGTGCAGCCTTGGGCAAGGTGGCGGTCCTGATGGGCGGCAGCAGCGCCGAACGCGCGGTGTCGCTGATGTCGGGCACCGGGGTGCTGGCTGCGCTGCGGGCGCAAGGCGTCGACGCGCAGGCCTTCGACCCGGCCGAACGCGACCTGGTCGAACTCCAGCGCGAAGGCTACGCCCGCGTCTTCATCGCCCTGCACGGCCGCCACGGCGAAGACGGCACGGTGCAAGGCGCGCTGGAACTGCTGGGCATTCCTTACACCGGCAGCGGCGTGATGGCCAGCGCCATCGCCATGGACAAGGTCATGACCAAGCGCGTCTGGCAGACCGAAGGGCTGCCCACGCCGCGCTGGCTGTGGCTGGCGCCCGACCGGCAGTCGCGCGAAGACCTGCAGGCCGTGCCCGACCAATTGGGTCTGCCCTTGATCGTGAAGCCGCCGCGCGAGGGTTCTTCCATCGGCATCAGCAAGGTGGCCGGGTATTCGCAGATGCAGGACGCGGTGGCCCTGGCCGCCCGCTACGACGCCGACGTGCTGTGTGAAGCGTTCATCGCCGGTATCGAGTTGACCTGTCCCGTGCTGGGCCAGGGCGCAAGCGCCCGGGCCCTGCCGGTGGTCCGCATCGACGCCCCGGACGGCCAGTACGACTTCCAGAACAAGTACTACACCGACGTCGTCCAATACGGCATCCCCAGCGGCTTGTCGGCGGCCGAAGAAACCGAAGTCCAGCGCCTGACGCTGGCCGCCTACCGCCTGCTCGGCTGCCGCGGCTGGGGCCGCGCCGACCTGATGCTGCGCGCCGCCGACCGCCAGATCTTCCTGCTGGAAATGAACACCAGCCCGGGCATGACCAGCCATTCGCTGGTGCCCATGTCGGCACGCGCCGCCGGTCTCAGTTACGAGCAACTCTGCCTGCACCTGCTGCAGCAGGCCACGCTCGACAGCGCGCGCTGAAAGCCACCACGACCATGCCCCGCGGCGCCGCCCCTCGCTACAACACCCTGGCCACTTCGGCCCTGGTGCTGCCGGCCGATGTGCGCCTGATGAACGCGGTGGCCAGCACGGTGTATGCGCTGGCGGCGGTGGGGGCCCTGATCGCGGGCGTGCTGTGGCTGATGCGCAGCCCGCTGTTCCCGATACGCGGCATCCAGCTCGATGGCGACCTGGCGCGCAACAGCGTGCCCACCATCCGCGCCAATGCCGGCCCGATGCTGGCCGGCAACTTCTACAGCGTCGACCTGCAAAAAGGCCGCGCCGCCTTTGAAACCGTACCCTGGGTGCGCCGCGCCGTCGTTCACCGCATCTGGCCCGACCGGCTGGCCGTGCGGCTGGAAGAACACCGCGCCGCTGCGCTGTGGGAGGGCTCCCCGGGCCTGGTCGAAGAGGCGGCCGGCGACAAGCTGGTCAACAGCTACGGCGAAGTTTTCGAGGCCAATGTCGGTGATGTCGAACAAGACGGCCTGCCCAGCCTGGCCGGCCCCGAGGGCAGCGCCCGCCAAGTGCTGACCCTGTACCGCCGTCTGCAGCCGGTGCTGGCCAGGCTGGACCTGGCCATCGACAAGTTGCAGCTCACCGGCCGCGGGTCCTGGCGGGCCGAACTGGACAGCGGCGCGCTGATCGAGATGGGCCGTGGCAGCGACGACGAGGTGCTGGCGCGGACCGAGCGTTTCGTGCGCACGCTGACCCAGGTCACGACCCGCTACGGCCGGCCGCTGGAATACGCCGACCTGCGGCAGGCCGGCGGCTACGCCGTGCGCCTGCGCGGTATCAGCACCACGGCCCCGGCCAACAAGACCCCTTAGAGGAAAGCACATGAAGCCCCCAAGCTCATTTCGGTACTGACATGGCCAAAGAATTCAAGGACATGGTGTTCGCCCTGGACATCGGCACCGCCAAGGTGATGGTGGTGGCCGCCGAGGTGCTGCCCGACGGCAGCCTGCGCGTGGCCGGCCTGGGCGTGGCGCCCACCCACGGCCTGAAGCGCGGTGTGGTGGTGAACATCGACGCCACGGTCCAGAGCATCCAGCAGGCCTTGAAGGAGGCCGAGATGATGGCCGCCTGCAAGATCACCAGCGTCTACACCGGCATCACCGGCAGCCACATCCGGGGCCAGAACAGCACCGGCATGGTCATCGTGCGCGACAACCGCGAGGTCACGCCCGTCGATGTCGGCCGTGTGGTCGAAACGGCCAAGGCCATCAACATCCCGAACGACCAGCGCCTGCTGCTCGTCGAGCCGCAGGAATTCATCATCGACGGGCACGAGGTCAAAGAGCCCATCGGCATGAGCGGCAGCCGGCTGGAGGTGAAGGTCCATATCGTCACCGGCGCGCAGAGCGCGGCCGAGAACATCCTGAAGTGCGTGCGGCGTTGCGGCCTGGAAGTCGAACGCCTGGTGCTCAACCCCAGCGCCAGCGCCGCGGCCGTGCTGTCGCCCGACGAGATGAGCCTGGGCGTGGCGGTGGTCGACATCGGCGCCGGCACCACCGACGTGCAGATCTACACCGACGGCAGCGTGCGCCACACGGCGGTCATCCCCATCGCCGGCGACTTGATCACCAGCGACATCGCGATGGCGCTGCGCACGCCGACCAAGGACGCCGAAGAGATCAAGGTCGAACACGGCGTGGCCAAGCAGCTGCTGGCCGACCCGGGCGACCAGGTCGAAGTGCCCGGCCTGGGCGACCGCGTGCCGCGCATGCTGTCGCGCCAGGCGCTGGCCGGCGTCATCGAGCCGCGCGTCGAGGAGATCTTCACGCTGGTGCACCAGGTCATCCGCGAAAGCGGCTACGAGGAACTGCTGTCCAGCGGCATCGTCATCACCGGCGGCAGCGCGGTGATGCCGGGCATGGTCGAACTGGGCGAAGACATCTTCCTGAAGCCCGTGCGCCGGGGGCTGCCGCTGTACCACGGCGCGCTCTACGACATGGTGGCGAATCCGCGCAGTGCCACCGTGATGGGGCTGCTGGAAGAAGCGCGAAGGGCAAGGGCCCGTGGCCACAAGGCGGCGGCGCACGCGGGGGCCATGAAGAACATCGTCGGCCGCGCGAAAGACTGGTTTCTCGGTAACTTTTAATGAGCGATTTCTGGTTTCGGACGGGGTCATTCAAATGAAGAGAAGTTCCAATTCAACAAGCCCCACATTTCATCAACTGGCAACTGCAATTCACCCAAGTAGGAGGCTCACATGCCCATCGAAATGATCGACGAATTTGACGAAGGCACCCAGATCAAGGTGATCGGCGTGGGTGGCGGCGGCGGCAACGCCGTCGAGCACATGATCGGCCAAGGCGTGCAGGGCGTGGAGTTCATCTGCGCCAACACCGACGCGCAAGCCCTGCACCGCAGCAGTGCCGGCACGCTGGTGCAGCTGGGCAAAACCGGCCTGGGCGCCGGCAGCAAGCCCGAGATGGGCCGGGTCAGTGCCGAAGACGCCGTGGAGAACATCCGCCAGGCCATCAGCGGCGCGCACATGCTCTTCATCACCGCCGGCATGGGTGGCGGCACCGGCACGGGCGCTGCGCCGGTCATTGCGCGCGTGGCCAAGGAAATGGGCATCCTGACGGTGGGCGTGGTGACCAAGCCTTTCGACTTCGAAGGCAAGCGCCGCGGCAAGCAGGCCGACGACGGCGTGGCCGAACTGGAAGCCAATGTCGACAGCCTGATCGTGGTGCTGAACGAGAAGCTGCTCGACGTGATGGGCGACGACGTGACCCAGGAACAGGCCTTCGCGCACGCCAACGACGTGCTGAAGAACGCCGTGGGCGGCATCAGCGACATCATCCACATCCCGGGCCTGGTCAACGTCGACTTCGAAGACGTCAAGACCGTGATGAGCGAACCCGGCAAGGCCATGATGGGCACCGCCACCGGCAGCGGCCCCGACCGCGCCACCAAGGCCGCCGATGCGGCCGTGGCCTGCCCGCTGCTGGAAGGCATCGACCTGAGCGGTGCGCGCGGCGTGCTGGTGCTGATCGCGGCCAGCAAGGCCACCTTCAAGCTGGCCGAAAGCCGCAATGCGATGAACACCATCCGCCGTTACGCGGCCGACGATGCGCATGTCATCTTCGGCACCGCCTACGACGAAAGCCTGGGCGACCAGCTGCGCGTGACGGTGATCGCCACCGGCCTGTCCAGCACCCGCAAGGCCGTGGTGCAGCCGCCGACGCTGGTGCAGCAACCGCTGCAGGCGCTGCGCACCGGCACCGACAACCTGCCCATCCTGAACAGCCCGCTGAACGCGGCCGGGCAGCAGCCGGTGCACATCCACGCACCGGCCGCGCAGCAGCACAGCTACGAAGGGCTGAACACGCCCAGCGTGTGGCGCAGCGCGCGCTCACAGGCCGCGGCGAAGGTGGATGCGCTGGCCAGCAATGGCATGGATGACATCGACATCCCCGCGTTCCTGCGCAAGCAGGCGGACTGATTCAAGGCCCCGCTGCTCGCCGAGCGCGTCGGCAGACCCAACAAAGCCCGGCCATGCCGGGCTTTTTTCTGGAGAGGCGGGACCTGTCAGCGCAAGCGTCGGTACAGATTGACGATCGTGACCGCCAATTCGTCCACGTTGACAGGCTTGGCCAAGTAGGCGTCCGCCCCAACGGTCAAGCCCTTGATCCGATCGTCGACGCCGCCGCGCCGGCTCGCCATGATGACGCCGCAGCTGCGCAGGGCCCGGAGCCGCGAGGCCAGGGTCAGTCCGTCCTCGCTCGTCCGGCCCAGTTCGATGTCCAGGACCACCACGTCGGCCGGTTGTTGCGCCCAGCCCGCGGCAAACTCGGTGGCGTCGGCCACGCCGCGCACCAGGAACTGTCGCTCCAGCAGCGCGTCCGTCAGGTGATCCCGGTACCAGGCATCGTCCTCGACCACGAGGACCCGGATTGGCGTCGCGTCGTCGACCTCAGCGATTGAAAGCGGCTCTGGAGGGTATTCAACGCAGTCACGGTGAGTCCAGCTTCCGGCCTCTCTCGGATCAGGCGAACCCGCCTGCGGCTTCGGGCCCGTACGGGTTTGGCTTGGACTCGCCCCTAGCCACTTGGCCAATGTCAAACCCGGTGGGATGATACTTAGCTGCAGGCCGGCAGTAACCATGCGGCCCACCGCGGCCGCGGGGACACGCGATACCCGTTCACGGTGAAAAGGCCGTACATCAACCCCGTACGCTCAGCCCACGCGTTGACGAGTCCCATGGCCAAATCGATGCAATCCAGCGCCTCTGAGTCCGGCCTTGCTGCCGACGCGCCGCTCTTCAAGGCCACGCTCGACAACTGCGAGCGCGAGCCCATCCACATGCCCGGGTCGATCCAGCCATCGGGGGCCTTGCTCACCTTCGAGCCCGGCCTCGGGTCCATCCTGCACGCTTCCAGCAACCTCGGGCGCTGGCTGCCGGTGGGCAAGCTGCCGGTCAAGGGCCGGGCCCTGTCGGACCTGCTGGGCGCAGCAGCCTGCGACCGGGTGACGCTAGCCCTGAGCGGGCGCGCCGGCGGGCCGGTCCGGCACGAGGTGGTCGACCTGCCGGCGCGCCCTGAAGCCGGCCAGCCCCACGCGCTGGAGGCGCTGGTGCACAGCCACCGCGGGGTCTGCTTCGTCGAGATCGAGCCGGCCGCCGCCACGCCCAGCGACTGGTTGCAGGGCCTGAGCGACACCGTCGACGCGCTGCGCAGCGCCACCGGGCTGGAAGACCTGGTCCAGCGCATGGCGCAGCGCGTCAAGCGCCTGATCGGCCTGGACCGCGTGATGGTCTACCGCTTCGACGAGGACCACCACGGGCATGTGGTGGCCGACGCCCGCGAGCCCGGCATGGAATCGTTGCTCGACCTGCACTACCCGGCGAGCGACATCCCGGCCCAGGCCCGCGAGCTCTACGTCAGCAACCTGGTGCGCTACATCGCCGACGTCGGCTACGTGCCGGTGCCGGTGCTGTCCTGGCTGGACATGGAGCGCCTGCAACCGCTCGACATGAGCCATGCCGCGCTGCGCAGCATCTCGCCCATGCACATCCAATATCTGCAGAACATGGGTGTGGCCTCGACGCTGGTGATGTCCTTGCTGGTCGAAGGCCGCCTGTGGGGCCTGATCGCCTGCCACCACCGCCAGCCCACGGCCTTGTCGATACGGCTGCGCCGCGCCTGCTATGCGCTGTCGGTCACGGCCGGCTACATGACGGGCTGGTTTGCGAGCCAGCAGCGGATCGCGACGCAAGCCGCTGCGACGGCGGCCCAGACCACCGTCCTGGAGGCTTTCAACCAGGTGCAGGTGCCCCTGCGCGAAGTGGTCGAGCACTGTGCCACGCCGCTGTTGCAGATGGTCGGCGCATCGGGGGGTGCGTTCTGGCGCGGCGACACCGTGCTGCCCTTCGGCCAGTGGCCGGCCGGGCCGCGCGGCGCATCGGTGCTGCGCTTCGTGCGCCAGGCCTTCGAGGACTTGACTTCTCAGCAGGTCGATACCGAGCAGGCCGAACTGCAGCCCCCCTTGGAGGCCGCCGAACTGCGCGAGGTCTGCGGCGTGATGGCCATCCAGTTCGACGGCTTCGCCTCGTCGGGGCTGGTCTGGCTGCGGCCTGAACACCGCAGCGAGGTGCTGTGGGGCGGCGACCCCGCCAAGCCGGTGGAAGTGACGCTCGACGCCGACGGCCGGCCCGTGCTCTCGCCACGCTCATCGTTCGCCCGCTGGGAGACCACCGTCAAGGGCAGGAGTCGTCCCTGGAGCCCAGTAGACCGCGAGGCCGCCGCCTCGCTGTCGGTCGTGCGCCAGGTGCTGCTGGTGCGCGAGTCGCTGGCCCAGATCAGCCTCAGCGACCGGCAGTTCCGCAGCCTGGTGAACCTGCAATCCGACGCCTATTGGCAGACCGATCGCAAGGGCCGACTCGTGACGATGAGCAAGCCGCCGCGCTTCGACCATCCGAAGCTGCAAGGCACGATGCTGGCCGACGTGTTCGCCCAGGCTGGCGAGTGCGACGGCTTGACGGCCTTGCGCGAGGTGTTGGCCGCAGACAGCCCGTTCCGCGCCCTGCGCGTGGTGGTTCGCCTGCCGGCCCGAGAGCAGCCGTTCACCTGTTTGCTCAGCGGCGAACCGCTGCGCGATATCGACGGGTACAACATCGGCTGGCACGGCACGCTCAGCGACATCACGCGTGACGCCCAGCTGGAAGCCGCCATCGAGCAGAAGAAGGCGGCAGCCGAATTCGCGAACCGGGCCAAGAGCGCGTTCCTGGCCAACATGAGCCATGAAATTCGCACGCCGATGAACGGCGTGGTCGGCATGGTCGATGTGCTCAGGGAAACGAAGCTGGACTTCAAACAAGAGCGCATGCTCGAGACCATCCAGGAATCGTCGCTGTCCTTGCTGCGTATCCTCGACGACATCCTCGATTACTCCAAGATCGAGGCCGACATGCTGCGCCTGGAGCCCCTGCCGACCCCACTGCGCGCCGTCGCCGAAAGCGTGGCGCAGCTCATGTACGCGGCGTCCCGCACCAAGAACCTGAACTTGTCGGTGTACGTGGCGCCCGATCTGCCGAAATGGGCACGCATCGACCCCACCCGTTTGCGCCAGATCCTGATCAACCTGGTGGGCAATGCCGTCAAGTTCACCGCCAGCCGCAACGGGGTGCAAGGCAAGGTCGACCTGAGGCTGGGGCCCTGCACCCTGACCGACGGAGCCCCCGGCCTGCAGGTGAGTGTGACCGACAACGGCATCGGTATCGCCCCCGGCATGCTGGGCAAACTCTTTCAGCCGTTTGCACAGGCCGAAGAAGGCACAGCCCGCAAATTCGGTGGCACCGGCCTGGGCCTGAGCATCACCAAGCGGCTGACCGAGTTGATGGGCGGCCGGGTGTCGGTGAAGAGCACCCAAGGCGCGGGGTCGGCCTTCACGGTCGAGCTGCCACTTCAGGCCTGCGAGCCCGCGGGCGATGCGACGGCCTTGCCCGCATTGACGGGCGTGCAGGTGGTGGCCCTGTTCCGCCGGGACGATGGCCTGCGCGACCTAGCCAGCTACTGCCGTGCCGCCGGTGCCGAGGTGACGCGGGTGAACGACCCGACCGCGCTGCGCCAGACCTTGCGCGAGTTGCAGCCCGCCTCGGGCCGCCCGGTGGCCCTGCTCGGCCCCGACGAGCAGACCACGCTGGCGGACCTCGATCTGCCTGAAGGCGTGAGGCTCGTCAGCATAGACCGCCGTGCCGATGGCCCCAGAGACCAGGCCATTTCAGTCGCCAACAACCCGGTGCTGTACGACGAATTGATACAGGCTGTGGCGCGCGCCGCCGGCGTCGCGAACGACCGTGGCGGCGCCGTACAGGCTGAAGACGGGCGGCCTCAGGTTGGGGCCGATGCCGTGGGCTCGCAGTCGATCTCGCAGCCGGGATCGCCGGCGGGCGCGCAGGCCCACCGACGGATCTTGCTGGCCGAAGACAACGAGGTCAACCAGGAAGTGATGCTCGAACAACTCGGCATCCTCGGCTACACGGCCGAGTGTGCCAAGGACGGCGAGGCGGCACTGGCCCTGTGGCGCAGCGGGGGCTTCGATCTGCTGCTGACCGATTGCCACATGCCCAATATGGATGGCTACGAGCTGGCCGAGGCCATCCGTCGGACGGAACCGGCAGGCTCGCGCATGCCCATCATCGCGATCACCGCCAACGTGAGCCAAGGCGTGAGAGAGCACTGCCTGGCGCGCGGCATGGACGACTCGATTGCCAAGCCCTTGCGGATGCAGGTCCTGGCCGACATCTTGCTCAAGTGGCTGCCGGCAGTCCCAGCCGTCACGCCGCAGCGGTGGCTGGCTTGGGATGCCGCCGTGTTGCCCGGCTTGATAGGGGGCAATTCGGCCCTGCACCACCGGCTGTGGGCCAAGTTCCTGACCAGCGCGCGCGACCATCTCCAGCAGATCGACACCGCAGCCGCGCAGGCCAATGCGGGTGGCGTGGCCAACGAAGCCCACAAACTGTGTTCATCAGCCCGCACCGTGGGCGCCTTGGGCCTGGGCGACCTGTGTGCGGCCCTGGAGCTGGCGGCACGCACGGGTGACGCGGCGGCCTGCAGGGCACTGCTGCAAGAACTGCCGCCGGTCTTTGCCGCGGCTGCCGAGGCCATCGAAGCCCACATCGCCTGAGTCCGGCGCCAACGCCCTGCGTGTTGCGCAGCGCGCTGGCCGACAAGCCGCACGACCAACCCGTCGCGCGGGCCGGTCGTGCGGCTACTTCAGTCCGGCTGACGGGCCCGGCGACGGCCCAGCAGCCCGAGCACGCCGACACCGGCCAACATCATCGCCAAGCTGTGGGGCTCCGGCACCGGGGACGGCGGCAGCGGCGAGACGTCGGCGACGATGCCGCCGTAGTAGATGGCGTTGGCGATCAGTGCCTTGCCGGTGATCTCCAGCACGTAGATGCCGCCGGTGAGCTGGTCATTGCTCGAGACGGCCTGGAACGAATCCGACTGGACCTGCCGCACCAGATCGATGCTCTCGCCCGTGAAGGCGTACAGATCGACGCTGTAGAACTCCACGGCCTGGAAGGTGCTGAACATGCGCTTGACCGGGTCGTAACTGAAGCCCAGACCCGAGTTGCCGCTGGCGGCGAACGAGGCCGTGGGGGGCGGCAGGTTGAAGTAGTAGTCGTCGACGAAGGGCGTGTTGGCGACGTTGAAGTTGTTCGAGAAGGTCGCCAACTGGGTCAGTCCTGCCCCGTAGCCGAGGTTGAGGTAGAACGCGTTGTACTGGGTCGGTGGGTCCGCCGCGATGGCGGCCAGCGGCGAGGCGAGTGTCGCCGCCAGGGCGAGGGCGTGTAAGGAGGTTTTGAAGAAGTCGCGCACGGTGGGTTCCTGCATCAATAGGTCGAATGGGGGCGGCAGCGGCGCGTCAGCGCAGGGCCTTGGCGAGGTTGTCCACGTTCAGGGTGCCGATACCGGCAGCCGGATTGAAATTGGAATTCGCGTTCCAGTACAGGTTGGAGCCGTAGATCAGCGGCCTGAACGGTGAACCGGGGCCGTAGCCCATTTTGGCGAAGGCGGCATACAACTGGCTGTTGGGGAAGCCGACCCGCGCGGCGGGGAAGCCTGAAGTCGCACGCAGGTCTTCGGTGATGAGGGCGAAGATGCCATTTAATTGCGGCGCCACGAAACTGGTGCCACCGCCGCCGCTGTACCACGTGCCGCCGTAGTACAGCAGGTAGCCGGTGAAGGGATCCGCGTTCAACGAGATGTCAGGCACATTGCGACCTGCATAGCCTGAAGGCAGACCCGCCGGCGTGTACAACGCGACCCCGCTGGGCGTGTTGCAGAACAACGCCTGCGCGCTCGGCGAGACCTGGGTGCCCGCGGTCCCGACCTGGAACCAGGGGAGGTCATAGTAGACGCTGACACCGCCGCCGCCGCCGACGGGGAAGACGTTGTCGTAATAGAACTGCTGCCCGTAATGGCTGACGTAATAGTCGCGCAGGTAGTCCCAGCCCCAGGGCCGCTCGGCCGGCACCGTGACCGTGCCGTAGCGGCGCGGAATCACACCCGGCAGCGTGGTCCCGCCAGCCGCCAGCACCAGCGGGTGGCTGGCCGGGAAGTCGACCGAGAGGATGGTTGTGCAGGTCGGGTAGGCGTAATTCCGGTTGACGTCGTAGGCACCAGAGTCGCCTGACGAGGCGATGACCGGAATGCCGGCGATCGCAGCCTGGTAGAACAGCACGTCGAACGGCGCCAGATCGGCCGCGCCGTAGGCGAGCTCAAACAACCCCCAACTGATCGACAAGGTGTCGGCGCGGTTGTCATTGATGGCTGTCGAATAGAGGTCGATCGCACCGGCATCGGTGTTGGCCGCCTCGTAGACGATGATTTTCGCGCCCGGGGCGAGGCCGCCCGATTGCTCGACGTCGAGGGTGGTCTCCTCGGCGCCATCGGTCGTGATGGTCCAAGGGTCGCTGGCGGCAACGATCTCGATGCGGTTGGGGTCGAAGCTCAGTCCCAGCGCCGTCCAATAGGCCTTGGCATCGGCGGGGTTGAAGCTGGCGAAGGTCATGATGCCCAGCGTCACGCCAGCCCCGGTGATGCCCCGCGCAGACAGCGGCCCGACGTTGTACAGGTTGGAAACGTCAGCCGTGGTCAGTTGGCCGAGGATGGCGTTGGCGGCGGCGCCCGGCTTCGGAATCTTGAGCGCACCGACCGTGGCTTCACCGGCGCCGACGCCGACGGCCGGGATGCGCTGCAGGAAAGGCTTGTGGACGGCCTGCGTGCTGAGGCCGGCAACGCTGGCCACCAGGCCCTGCAAGGCCGCCGGGATCTGTGCCGCGCTGACCGGCCGCTGGTACTTCTGCCCCGCCAACTGGTAGCTGCGGATGGGCGAGCCGAATGCACGCGTCAACTGGGCATTGGTGGCGCGCGCGTTCAGGATCAGCTTGTTCGCATGCACCTGGGTGACCGTGATCCCGTAGCCGGCGAGCACGCTCGTGACCTGGGCGATCTGGGCATCGCTCTGGCCGAAGCGGGCGGCAAACTGGGACGGGTTGAGGAACTTGCGGAAATTCGGGCTGTTGCGGTCGACGGTCGACTTCGCATAGGCGACCATCGCATTCCGGTTCGGCACCGTCAGCGTCAGCGTCACGCGCTTGACATCGGTGGCAGGCGCCAAGCCCATGTCCTGCGCGCCGAAGTCGCGGGCCAGCCGGACCTGGGAGCCCGGCGCCGCTGACGCGGTGCCCCACGCCAGGGCCGTGGCGGCGGCAAGCGCTGCCAGCATGGAGATCCAGTTCCCAGAACGCTCACGCTTCACCATGGGTGCCCCTCTTTCGATGTCCGGGTGATGGAATGTCAGCTTCGATACCGTCTGCCCGTCCAGGGTCTAACGTCGATCTGACATGCCCAGAAACTGAATCTAGCCCATGAAGCGCTGACACGGTGGCTTAATTTGTCCTTAAGAACCGGGAGCGACCCCCTCACATCGGGGGGCTCCGGCAGGGCTGGGGCATGGGCGGCAGCGGCTGCTGTCTTCCTGGCCAGCGACGCCGCCAACTTCATCAGCGGCGTCGAGTTTCCGGTCGACGGCGGCCGCACGGTCTCAAACCCGCCCTGGGGGTGCCGTGGGTACGCTGGGCTCGGCGTTGGCCCGAGCCCAGCGCGGCTCAGCGCTGGCGACGGCGCGTCAGGCCGCCAATGACCAACAGGCCGGCGGCGATCAGGGCGTAGGTGCTCGGCTCAGGGACGGCTGCGGCGATGCTGCCGGGCGAACCCATGTCGAAGACACCCGTGGGTGCGCCGCCGGCGGTGAGCGACTGCGCCGAATTGAAAGCGCCATTGACGCCCACGGTGCTGAGCGTGGTCAACGTGACGTTGTCCAGGCCGGCGGCGTTGTCGAAGGTGCGGCCCGCGGTGGAAGCACCGAAGTCCACGCGCGTCAGCACGGCGCCCGCACTGTCGAAGATGTTCACGGCATCGCCGCTGGTGCTCAGGCCCACGCCGGAGCCGCTGTAGGTGCCGATCTGCACGCCAGCGACCGGGCTGCCCCAGTAGGACTGGAAGCCCGCAATGGCCGCGCAGCCCGCCGCGCACTCGATGTAGATGACCGATTCGCCCGGGGCGATGCTGCTGATGCCCGCCAGCGGAACCGACGATGCAAACGCATTGGAGTTGTCGTCCATCTTCCAGCCGCTGAGGGTGATGGTCGTCGAGCTGGTGTTGGTCAGCTCGAACCAGTCAGCCTTAAAGGGCGTGTTGCCGCTGGCGTAGGGCGCCGCTTCGGTGACGCGCACCTGCTGGGCCTGGGCGGCAGAGAAGGCCAGGGTGGCCAGCACAACAGCGGCCAGGGATTTCAGTTGAAAGCTTTTCATGATGATCCTTGGGTGGATGAAAGGTCAGGGATGGAAACGAGACGGTCGGAGGGCAAGGGATCAAGCTCGGCGGGTGCGGCGGCGCGCGACACCGGCCGCACCAGCCAGGCCGGCCAGCAGCAGCGCATACGTGCCGGGCTCGGGCACAGGCGCATAAACGAACAGCGATGACGAGAACTGATTGGTGCCGAAGTTGCCGTTGTCAGACACCAGGTAGATGTAGCCCCGGTCGTCCATCGTCACGCCTTCGATCTGCGCCTCGCCGAGGGTCGTGACCGTGGGCAGGGCGAGTTGGCTGACCACCGCCCCGGCGCGGGTCACTTCCTTCAGGCCACCGGCGTTGGTCAGCACCAGCAGGTTGTTCGATGCCGCACCGGCAAAAGCAGCGACGTTGGACAGCGCGTAGACGTCGTTCAGGTCAGCGTAGCCGATGTTCGCCACAGGGAACAGCGACGTGGCGTTAACCGTCGTCGCCGAGCCGTTGGAGGCGGTGCCACCGGTGCCGGAAAACGAGATCGAGGTCTGGAAGATGTTCTGGGAGGCACCGTTGCCCGCCGCCTGGTTCACCAGGATGTAGCTGTTGGACGGCGAGTCGTAGGTGACGCCTTCCAGGCCGGTATTGCCGACGGTGGTCCCCAGTTTCACGGTGGACGTGTTGGCGCGGGCCAGCGTGGTTCCGGCAGCGTAGTTGAAGCGCACCACATTGCGGCTGCGCTCTTCGGTCATCACGAAGGTGCTGCCACCGATCCAGGTCAAGCCTTCAGGATCGTCGAACTCGACGCCGGCACGCGATGCGCCGGTCGCGAGTGGCAAGGCCATCGAGTCGATGACGACGCCCGTCAAGCTGACCTGCTGGATGAAGCGGCCGCCGTCGCCGAGGGTGAACAGCGTGTTGGTGTTGCGGTTCCAGGTTACCGCAGACGCTTCGTATTGAATCGCGACGCCGGGCGCCTGGATGGGCAGCGCATAGACGCCAGCGCTGACGTAGTTGCTGAGGCCAGCCCATTGGGCTTGGGCGGAAAAGCCGATCGTTGCCATGACGGCCGCGACGCTGGCCCTGAGGGCGAAAGAAGTCATCAAAACTCTCCTTGGGGGTTGTTGGTTTCAGAACGGTTGGCTGCGGCCGAAGGAGGACGGCTGAGCCAACTCGTCGCTGGCCTGAGTGTTGTGGGGTCACATGACGTCAGCCTCCAAAGAAGTGATCGAGATGTGGTCCGTTCAGACCATGAAAGACCTCGGTACTCCCCTCCCCCCACCCCCCCCTCAGCTGAGGGGGCGTTTCGCGTGTCAGCCGCATCGAATTTCGGCTCGGGGCACCGGAAGTGGAAGCAAGCACGCGGGCCGGTGGACCCGCGCCGTCGGGCGAACCCCGTCACCGGCCGGGCACGGCCGCCGAGGCTGTTAACGTCGTGGGCTCGCGTCTGGCGGCAGGCGAAACACGTCTGCAGGCACCCCACAAGCCGCACGCACGCTGCGGGCCCCAAGTCTTCGGAGTCACCATGGAACGTCGTTCATTTCTGAATCTCAGCAGCCTGGCCCTGGGCACGATGCTGGTCCCCGTGTGCGGCCGCGCGGTGGCCGCCGAAGAACTGCTCAGCCCGATGGCCGTGAAGTTCAAGAAGATGCTGGCCGACACCGCGATGACCGCGGCCACCAGCGCCGGCGCCAGCTACTGCGACGTGCGCGTCGGGCGCTACCTGAACCAGTTCATCACCACGCGCGACCTCAACGTCGAGAACGTGGTCAACACCGAATCGGCGGGCGTCGGCGTGCGCGTGCTGGCCGGCGGCGCCTATGGCTTTGCCGCCACCAACGACATGACGGCCGACGGCGTGGCCGGCGCAGCCCGCCAGGCCGTGGCCATCGCCAAGGCCAACGCCCGGTTGCAGGCCGAACCGGTGCGACTGGCGCCGGTCAAGGGCCTGGGCGAAGTGAGCTGGGCCACGCCGATCAAGAAGGACTGGCGCACGGTGCCGATCAAGGACAAGGCCGACCTGCTGATCACGGCCAACAAGGCCGGCTTCGACGCCGGCGCCAACTTCATGCGCTCGGTGCTGTTCCAGGTCAACCAGCAGAAGTATTTCGCGTCGACCGACGGCTCCTACATCGACCAGGACATCCACCGCATCTGGATGCCGATCACGGCCACCGCGGTGGACAAGTCGACCAACAAGTTCCGTTCGCGCAACGGCCTGTCTACGCCCGTGGGCATGGGCTTTGAGTATTTCGACGGCCGGCCGGCAGACAAGATCAAGGCCGCCGGTGGCGTGGCCACGCTGTACAAGAATTCCTACGACCCCATCGAGGACGCCCGCGCCGCCGGCCGCCAGGCCAAGGACAAGCTCACCGCCAAGTCGGTGGAACCGGGCAAGTACGACCTGGTGCTGAGCCCCGAACACCTGTGGCTGACCATCCACGAGTCGGTGGGCCACCCCACCGAGCTGGACCGTGTGCTGGGCTACGAAGCCAACTACGCCGGCACCAGTTTCGCCACGCTGGACAAGTGGCAGAGCAAGAAGTTCAAGTACGGCGCCGAGCGCGTCAACATCGTCGCCGACAAGACCATCCCCGGCTCGCTGGGCGCGGTGGGTTTTGACGACGAAGGCGTGAAGTGCAAGACCTGGGACATCGTCAAGGACGGCGTGCTGGTCAACTACCAGGCCACGCGCGACCAGGTCCACATGCTGGGTGAAGCCGAGTCGCAAGGCTGCTCTTACGCCGACAGCTGGAGCAGCGTGCAATTCCAGCGCATGCCGAATGTCTCGCTGTCGGCCGGCAAGGCGCCGCTGACGCCCGACGAGATGATCAAGGACGTCAAGAAGGGCATCTACATCATCGGCGACGGCTCGTTTTCCATCGACCAGCAGCGCTACAACTTCCAGTTCGGCGGCCAGCTGTACTTCGAGATCAAGGACGGCAAGCTCGGCGCGCAGCTGGAAGACGTCGCCTACCAGTCCAACACCACCGAGTTCTGGAACGCCTGCTCCGCCCTGTGCGACGCCAGCGACTGGCGCATGGGCGGTTCCTTCTTCGACGGCAAGGGCCAGCCTTCGCAGTCCAGCGCCGTGTCGCACGGTGCGTCCACCGCGCGCTTCAATGGCGTCAACGTGATCAACACCGCGCGCAAGATCGCCTGAACCGGAAGCCGACATGAAATTCCTCACCTCCGAAGAAGCCCGCCGCATCTGCGACAAGGTGCTGGCCCTGTCCCAGGCCGACGAGTGCACCGTCAGCCTGAACGGCAGCCGCGACGGCAACATCCGCTATGCGCGCAACAGCGTGTCCACCGCCGGTCTGATCGAGAACACCCAGCTCGCGGTGAGCGTGGCCTTCGGCAAGAAGCAGGGCACGGCCGTCATCAACGAACTCGACGACGCCTCGCTGGAAAGGCTGGTGCGCCGTGCCGAAGACGTGGCGCGGCTGGCGCCCGACAACCCCGAGTTCATGCCCACGGTGGACAAGCAGGCCTACAAGGCGTCGCCCACCTACAGCCAGAGCACGGCCGCCATCGACCCTGAATTCCGCGCCCAGGCTGCGGCCTACAGCATCGAGGCCTGCCGCAAGAAAGGCCTGACGGCAGCCGGTTTCTTCAGCGACAGCCTGGGCTACAGCGTGGTCGCCAATTCCAAAGGCGTCTTCGGCCACCAGGCCAGCACCGCGCTGGACTTCACCGTCACCGTGCGCACCGAAGACGGCCGCGGCTCGGGCTGGGTCAAGCGCTCGGCCAATGACGCGGCGCGCTTCGATGCGCGTGAAGCCTCGGACGTGGCCATCGAGAAGGCACTGCGTTCGGTCGAGGCCAAGGCCATCGAGCCGGGCCGCTACACGGTGATCCTGGAGCCGGCCGCCACCTCGGAACTGGTGGGCCGCCTGTTCGGCGGCTTCAACGCCCGCCAGGCCGACGAAGGCCGCAGCTTCCTCAGCCGACGAGGCGGCGGCAACCGCCTGGGCGAGAAGCTGTTCGACGAGCAGGTCAACGTCTGGGCCGACCCCTGGAACCCGGATGTCGGCGTGCTGCCCTGGGACGGCAGCAGCATGCTGGCCCGCGAGCGCACCGACCTGATCAAGGGCGGCCGTGTCAACGCGCTGGAATACTCGCGCTACTGGGCGCAGAAGCAGGGCGCCCGCGCCGTCGGTCGGCCCGGCAACATGATCATGGGCGGCAGCGAAAAGTCGCTGGCCGAACTGATCGCCAACACCAAGAAGGGCATCCTGGTCACGCGCACCTGGTACATCCGCCTGGTCGACCCGCAGTCGGTGCTGCTGACCGGCCTGACGCGCGACGGCACCTTCTACATCGAGAACGGCAAGGTCGCCTACCCGGTGAAGAACTTCCGCTTCAATGAAAGCCCGGTCACGATGCTGAACAACATCGACGAGATCGGCAAGCCGGTGATCATCGCCGGCGACGAGGTGCCCTACCAGATGCTGATCCCACCGATGAAGGTGCGCGACTTCAACTTCACCAGCCTGTCCGACGCCGTCTAGCGCGCGACCGAGGCCACGGGGTCCGCACGGGCCCTGGCCTCCCTACCGAGACCCGAGCATGGAAAGACGCCGTTTTCTCAACATCTCCGGCATCGCCGGCGGTTCGCTGCTGGTGCCGGTGTTCGGCAACGCCATCGCCGCTGAAGCGCTGGCACAACCGGCCGACACCGCGGGCCGCAAGCGCCTGGCCGACACCGCGCTGAACGCCGCCACGGCGGCCGGCGCCAGCTATTGCGACGTGCGCATCGGCCGTTACCTGAACCAGTTCGTCACCACGCGCGACACGCGGGTGGAAGACATCGTCAACACCGAGTCGCTGGGCGTGGGCGTGCGCGTCATCGCGATGGGGGCTTACGGCTTTGCGTCGACGAACGAGTTGACGCCCGACGCGGTGGCCGGCGCCGCGCGGCAGGCCGTGGCCATTGCCAAGGCCAACGCGCGGCTGCAGACCGAGCCGCTGCGGCTGGCGCCGGTGAAGGGTGTCGGCGAGGTGCAGTGGGCCACGCCCATGACCAAGGACTGGCGCACCGTGCCGCTGAAAGACAAGGCCGAGATGCTGATCGCGGCCAACCGCGCCGGGCTGGAGGC
>Ga0136641_1000095_pt1 | contig 35819 bp, 52 predicted proteins | sample EliLak1302023Y_FD_115312 | JGI IMG/M metagenome (GOLD analysis project Ga0136641, IMG submission 115312) | Freshwater microbial communities from Elizabeth Lake, Yosemite National Park, California, USA - 13020-23Y | ecosystem: Environmental > Aquatic > Freshwater > Lake ...
GCATGGCTAGTTGCACCTGCGGTCTTAGAAAATGCTGCAACCATTTCAAACGCATACACCGTGCTTGCAGAAAGTGTTACGCCAACACCCAATATGCTTTGGGCTGTAGTGACATTAGCGCCAACAAGGTCGGCGTTCAAGCGGTACAACTGCAAGCCATTGGTTAACACGCCCGGTACATTCTGCGTAGGCCACCATGTGGTTCCTGTTGCACGGTAGACGTAGGTAACCGAAGTCTTAGCGGGAAGCAGCGTCACAGCGTTGTTGATACTTGCACCGTTACCCGCCATCGTAAGCGCCGTAATCTGCTGGCTGCTGCTGAACGTGATGGTCATGCCGTCCGCAGGCGAGGCGGGCATCGTGATAGTGCCTGTAGCTAACGTGCCAGCAGGGTTAATCACCAGCACTTGAATGCCAGCAGCGAACGTGTAGTTGAACCCGTTGGTCGCAGAGACTGGGGAGGTCGTATTGTCTATGTAGCCGTAGGACTGAAGCAGCCCGTTTGTGCCTGAAAGTACAGCGGTCATGCTGCCACCCCTTTAATCACCGAGAAGTTAATCACCGGCGCGTCGGTTGCAGTGCCGCCTGTGGTGTAGAACGTAATGTTGAAGCTGCCAGCCGCCACGGCGGTCACCAGCAAAACATACAAGTTGGTGCCCGATTTCTGATTGACAACGATATTGTCGGTGGCCGCCACCTGAGAATTTGTAACGGTAAACGTGGCCGCCGTGGCTGAACCCGCCGCCGAAAACATGGTGATTGCGCCAGTAGGCTTGTTTAACACTACGGTTGTGGTGCGTGATGTGAGTTGCGTAACCGCGCCGCCTGCGCCAGTGGCGTAACCAGTTGCGCCGGTAGGAGAAATAACCAAAGCGCCTGCATCGGATAACGCAGTACCCGTGGCCGTAGGTAGTGTCAGCGTGTAACTGCTGCCACTGTTAGGCGCAGCGACGGTGAATACACCGGCCCCCGCTGCATTGCCTTGGATTGCGACTGAACTCATGTGTTCTCCTTAAACAATAGACCAGACAGAGCCGGTCGGCACGGTCACGGTGATGCCGGTGGCAACGGTTACAGGCCCAAATGTGCCTGCGTTGTTGCCGCTAGTGATGCTGTAATCCACGGTCACTGTCTGGCCGTTCTCAATGAAGATTTGGTCAGCACCGCCACCAGTAGCACCACCACCCAACGCGCCCCAGGCTGATGCTCCGTAGCCCTCAAACTTGGATATGGTGGAATTGTAGCGAACCATGCCGGTGACGGCTGTGGGGCGCTGCGCGGTAGAGCCTACGTTCAGCTTGCTGGCACCGGTGCCCGTCAGCGTCATGCTAGTGGCCGACAGCGTGGTGAATGCGCCGGTGTTAGGCGTGGTGCTGCCGATTGGTGGCGGGGATGCAAAGCTGCTCAGGTCAGCGGGCACCGTGATGTTGTCCACCGTGTACAGCAGCACATCCGTAGAGTCCTTGACCACAAACTTGTAGCTGACAGTGCTGAGTAGCCAGATGTTTGCTTGGCCGTAAGAGTCTAGGATGATGGGGTTAGTGTTAACCGTACCAGCCCCAAAGTCCGTGTAAGTGGCAATCGGCGTTGATGTGCCCGCCTGGTAGGTATAAATCTTCCCGCCAACCAGCGGAGCGCCGTCAGTGCCAAAAATCTGCTGCTTGGGGGATGGGGTAAGTTGTGCCATCGTTAACCCTTATCTTGTTTGTTGTCCAGCTTGTCAAAAATCTTATTTAGCATATCTTTAATTTCTTTTGTATCGTCGCGGTAATCCTGCTTGGCAACGTAAACCAATGGTAGCCTACTCAGGTCTGACTTCAATTCCTGAACTGCTGACCACAGTTCGCGGGCGAACCATCCAGCAACAGCCAAAGCCGCGCCAAACAAGATGTTGAGTAGTTGTTGTTCCATTATCGTCCTGCTGCTTGTTGTTGGGCTAGTGCCTCTTGGTTGGCTTGCAGCCACGCATCTAATCCGCTTTGCTGCTGGTTGGCAAGTTGGTTGGCTGCAAGTGTGCCCGTTTTGATACCTTGGTTAGCGCGTAACTGATTGGCTACAGCAGCCGCACCGGCAGGTCTAGATGTCAATGCAGCAGCCGCCAAGCGTTGGCCTGGTGCTGAGTACAGCGTAGGGCCAGCAAGCATTCCTGCGGCAATTGCTGGGTAACCAGCAGCGCCTGCGCCGCCCGATGCAATCAGTGCCGCTAGTGAACGATAAGGTGTGCCAGAGTCCGGCAGCTTGTTACCCAATATTGTTTTTGCTGGTTCAGATAGGTCTTGCATAAGTGCTTGACCTTTTGAAAATTCTGAATGATCCTTGCTTTTATCCATAGTCCGTACTGCGCTTTGCAATTGCGCTGGAGAAAAAATCCCCGCTTCAGCACCTGATAACGCTGCCGCAGCTTCAACTCGTTTAAAGTTAGCGTATCCAGTGTCAATTGCTTTTAGTTCTTTTGCAAACTGAGGATTGTTTCTGGTAACTAATTGACGAACTTGATCTTGCGCTTCTTTCAAGGCGTCACCAATCAATCTTTGATCTGAATCTGTTGATGCCGCAAGGCGACCAATTGTTTCTCTCAAATCACTTTGCACTTGTTTTAGGGTTTGCCCTGTAACAGCGCCTTGCCCTTGAAATTTATTTAGTACGTTGCCGTCTATCCATTTGTTAAAAAAGTCTTTAGAAGCCTGGTTGATTGCTCCATTATCTACCATGTTTCTTAAATTAGAAATTGCAGTTTGAAACGGTGTGTCTTGCAAAACCGTCATTTTGGGAAGCAATGCTCCATATGCATCGTCCAGTTTTTCCGAAGCAAAACGTATGGCATCACGGCCCTTAAAGTCAGCAGGCAATGTTTCGTTAATTGGTGTTAACGCCCTATTGATTGCTGCACGATTTACATTTTCTGCGGCTCTTGCTTGCGCTGACTTGATAAAGTCACCAATCACGGGAATGCTAGTCAATCCTTCTTCTGCGCGTTTAAAGCCACCACCTAAAATCTGACCAACGGTAGGCGTAATGCCTTCAGCCATCAATGCCCTAACGCCAGGGTCAACCATTGGGCTAACAATTGCTGCGGCAGGACGGGTAAGCATATTGATTGAATTAGTGCGCTCACCGCCTCGCACCATTGCGTTAGCAACTGCATTTGACCTAGCGCCCATGTTGGCGGCTCTAAGTACAGCACCACCACCGCCTAACAGCGCAGATACATCGCTAATAGGACGAAATGGGTCTTCCTCCATTGTTTTTTGGAATTCAGCGCCAGAACTGTAAGGTCTAACAAATTCTTGGCCCGCAACGGTTGCCATTGTTTGCGCCCGCTGCAATGCTGCCGGGTTACCTAACGGGTTGTATGGTGATGTCTCAATAGCCGTCAGACCGCGCTGCACCGGTTCTGGCAGCGCCTTGTACACACCGCCCGCCACAATGTCGCCAATGCCTTGCGCGGTCTGCAAAGGGTTTGATACGGCATCCACCAAATTGCCAACCGTGTTTTTATAAAGGCTGGGTAATGCACTTTTTAAAGTTTGCGAAACGTCATAGCGGCCGGTTGGCATTCCTTCAATGGGTGCAGCTTTCCCTCCATCAATAGCCGTCACAGGCTTACCAAAGTCTTGTTGGGCGCGTTGTTGCACCGCATCAGGCGTTAAATCATCAGGCGCGTTTTGATAAACGTGAGTTGTACCGTCTTCAAAAGTGATTGTGATATTGCGTGGCATTACCAGTTACTCACGGTTGCGGGTTTATTAGCTTCTTTAGCTTTAGCGCCTGGTCGCATTGCAGCTTTGACTTCTGGGCCTGACGCAAGAGCAGCATTCATTTCTTGTTGAATAACATTCAAAGCAGCGTTGATTTGCCCTTTGGACATTCCACCATTAAGAATTTCGCGTGCGTGTTCTTTATCAGATACCGTTGGCGCCCCTTTTGGATTGATTGCGCGAGCGTAAGTGTTAACCAATGCGTTCATGGATGCGGCCATTGCTACCACATTTGGATCACCAGACTTTTTAGCTACAAAATTTCCTGCTTCATTAAGAGTTGGGTAATCTGTCGGGTTTACTTTGGCAACGTAAGATTGCAGAGTTGGAATCATGTTTCTTGTTTCAACTGCTGCCATGTTGACATTGGCAATCTGCGTTCCCACAGCTTTAGCGCCAGCAGCATTTCCTGCTTGCTCAACTTTATTGCCTGCCACGGTAGCAGCAGCTTGTGCAGCAGTTTGACCACCGACCATTGACAATTCACTAGCGCGTGAAAGTATTTTTGATCTAGCGGCAGCAGCCATCGGCCCCATTCCAAGCGGAGGAATAGTGCCTGTCTGCATATACGTTTGCGCCATGAAATCAATGGTGTTTGGATCAAAATTACCAGTTTGCATTTCGGCATTAAGTCTTTGTTGGGCAATATTCACCATATTTTGGTGAGCCGCTAAGTTACCTTGAGAAATTCCAAGGTTGGCTTCTCCAAAATTTTTCCCGGTAAGTGGGTTTCCTTTATCATCAATAACAGGCGTAGAAGTTCCATTTTTGGGATTAAATGCTACAAATGTAGTAATTCCTTTATCACCAATGACTTCTTTTATTTGCTCGTCTGGTGTTGCTGTAAACACAACATTACCATTAGGCCCAACAAGATTTCCATTAACAACGTGCATCACCGGCGGTTTAACAAGTTCCTTAAATTGTTCTTCTAATAATTTACGTTGTGCCAACCATCCTTTTGCCTCACCATATTTTCTGTCTCCAGCATTTATTTGAGTCATTAAATTAGCTGATGTTGGCATTGCTGATGGTGCAACTGGTGCAGCTTGCTGTGCAACCATTGCATTAGCAATAGGTGCCGCTACAGCCGTTGGTGCAAGCGCGTTACCTTGAGGTTGTATCGGTTTTGTTTGCTGACCAAAAGACGGAATAGGGTTTACTACTACGTTTGCTTTTGCACTTTGGTAATCTTCTGGGCTAACTTCAACACCATTGACTACATATCGTGCGCGACCAGTGTTATCTTTAGTCACAAACATTTCTGGTGCAGCTTCTGCTTTAGGCACAACAGCAGGCGCAACAACAGGTGCAACAGCAGGCGCTGGCTCACCACCGGATTGGTCTTTCAAAAATTGCGCTTGCTGTTTATATGTCATCACTTTTTGTGATGCATCAAGCAAATGCCCGCCAACAGCTTGAACTTGTGGATTAGGATGCATAAGCATTTGCTGCGCTGCTTCCACAGGGTCTTGAGGCGCTTCTGGATGCTCCGCAGCTTTAGTCATTACGCTAGTAATAAAATCTTGCGCTTGTTTTGCTTGGTCATATGTTAGCTGTGCTGATGCCGCCCTAGTCTGCGCTTCCTGCATCCGATACGGTGCCATTTGCTGATGTTCTTGCATTTGCATCTGTGCAAGCTGGTTCTGCGTGTCGGCAGACGTTAGCTGCGCCAACTGGTTATAGCTGGCAATAGGGTCGCGGAACTGAACCTGTAAAGGCTGCCCGCTGAGTGCTATGCGTGTATCTAAGGGCATGGTGTTCCTTATCCGTAATAGCTAGGCGCAATTGTTGGTGCGCCGATGTAACCGGATGGCGTTGACCCAAATCCTCCAGCGCCACTTTGTCTAATTAAATAACTATTTAATAAATTGTTTTGCTGCTGATTGTTCTGATAACCAAGGTAATTTGACAATCCGCTATTAATGGCGTTGGACGCTCCCATGTAACCCGATGCTCTAGCATTGGCCGCGCCCATGTAACCTTCGGCGGTAGCGTTAGCGCCTTGCATTCCGTAGTTGCCTATGTTGGATGCATTGATTTGACCCGCAGCGCCAATAGTGTTAGCAGTCGTTTGGCCCATGCCAGTTAACGATTGCAGAGGGTTTAATGTTGCTGCACGCTCTGTTTGGTAACGATTAAAAGCATTGGTGTACTCTTGCGAACCCATGTCCTGGCCGTAACGGGTAGCAGCTTTCAATGCACTACCAGAAATCAGTCCACCGCGTGCAGCCGCAGACCGATCCAATGCCTTTTGGCCTTCCGACAATCGAAAAGCATATCCTGGGTCAGCTTGAAATTGCTGTTGACTAAACGGGGTGTAGTTGGATGCTTGCACCAAAGCGGGCAATGCGTTGACACCAGCTTGGTAGAACGGCTGCTGACGCTGGACGTTTTCCTCGTATTGCTTTTGCTGCAAGTCGGCTGCATAGCGAGAAGCGGAAGATTGCGCTTCGGCGGCTTGTCGTGCAGCGTCGGATTGGCCTTGCGCCGCTTTATTGGCAGAATAACCACTTATAACGGCGCTACCTACAATGGCTGTTGCTACTGCTGACATATTGCTTCCTTAAATTCAACGCCAGACAATGCAAGCGCCTGACGGTAATCAATTGTGACCTCGGTTCCCATGCTGCCACCTTTGCAACCTTCTATGTCAACCAACGCAACCAAATCAATATCACCATTTGCCAGTAAAACCATCTTGGCATTCGGGTGCGCTGAGTGATTTGTGTAACGTCCTGCTTGAGAACGCTTGCCATTTATTCTAGCAGGGCACACTATTTGACCGGCCTTAACCGGCGCGGTTATAAATAGTCCCTTACCCTCAATTGGTGAGATGGCAACCCTTGTTAGTGAACTGTTAACCCAAGCAAAATCTGATTCGTTTTCAGATTGTTGGCGGGCGACTTCATGCGAAATTCCGCAATCAGCAATCAATTTCAGATAGTCTTCACGGTCAAACAACCGAGAAACGCTTTCTACTGCAAACTTGCTTGCTTGGTCATCGTGCCAATCCCCTGTCTTTTCAACAAATAGCGCCTCTACAGCATCGGCATTTTTAAGGTCTGTCGAATAGATGTTTTGCCAAACCATATCTTCCATGACGTAGCCAATCTTTCGGCCAGCCTTACCCGTAAAGATGACGGGTGCAGACAATATTTGCGTGCTTCCGTCATCGTTGGCAATCATCACCTTACCGCGCAACATTACATTGAGATGCTCAAACCGCTGTTTGTGGCCGATTGCCAAAGTACCGGCAGGCATAAACACCTCGCGGATGCAGACACCAGGGCCAAAATGATGCACAACAGAGCACTCTGCTTGCGGCATTTGCATCAAGGTTTTCTCTGGCTGATCTAACGCAAGCAATTCACGCAACGCCATTGCGCCGATGTTTTCTTGTGCCGCTAAATCACTCACGACACTTCCCTCCCGCTGACGCGCATATTGATGGCGCTGGCCGCGCTGGCAATTGTGGAGATAAACCCGCCAGTTGGCAAGATGTGCCCCACCAACTCTGGAAAGATGTAAGTTTCGCCTGCCGTCAGCGACTTGGCTTTAACAATTAGGTTGCTGTCGGATGGCGTGTAGGTCTGGGTGACCAGGTTGACGCTGATGGTTGCCGTGGATGCGCTAATGTTGGTGGCCGTGAACTTGTCAATGATAGTCGTGACATTGCTGGCCGTGTATTGCGTTGTCTGCGTGTCCGCAACAAACTTGGCTGGCACTAGATTTTTGGCGGTGACGGTCATACGACAACCCAGGTTGAGCCAGACTGTACAGTTACCGTGATGCCGGTATTGACCGATACAGGGCCAGCGGACAGGCCATTGTAGCTTGATGGGATGGAATAGCTAGTGGCAATTGCCGTGGCGTTGATGGTGATGCCGTTAGAAGATGAATTCACCACATTGGTCAGCGTCCCCGATGTTGGGTTGTAATTTTCCGCAAGCTGGGATAAATTCCGTGGGATGCTCATGGTGTCACCTCTGTCCAGGACAATGTTTCCTCGTCCCAATCATACATTTTGCCGTCTGTAGGCATAGGCGTTGGCGGCTGCCATAGGCAAGTGTTTTCGTTCAACGTCCAGCTATTGTACGGCTTTGGCGGTATAAACGCATCCCTTTGGGCATCGTAGGTGTAACCGATGCCAGCGTAGTTTTTGCGGAATGGCGTGCCACCAAATTGATGAACCCCGCCGCGAGTGTTGTAACTAGTTTTCCGATACACATCCCCTGTACGGGCGATTAGTTCATTTTCATCATCCTCGTCTCGGCCCACCGTGACAAAGATGACAATGTTATTTTTATCAAGTTTGGCAAAATGGCTCATGTAAATGTCACCGTTTCACTTGTTGTAGATGTAGCTGTTACCTTGTAAATTTTGTAGCCAGTTACAGTTGTAGGAGTTTGAGTGACACCACCAGAAAATGTTGCTGTATATGTATCAGGTATTTTGATAATTACTACGCCAGAACCCCCAGCAGCGCCAGACCTGTCGCGGTCTCCACCACCTCCCCCGCCTGTATTTGCCGTTCCTGCTACTGCTGCACTGCCACGGCCACCAGCACCGCCACCACCAGCACCGCCAGAACCTGGTGTTACATTTCCAGTCCCGCCGCCGCCACCAGCATAAGTAACACTGGTTCCTGTTATGGATGAAGCTGTGCCAGCACCGCCAGTACCGCCTGTTCCAGAACCGCCTGTGCCGCCTACGGCGTTTGCGCCGCCACCACCGCCAGAATCAAAAGAACCTGATGCCCCTGCACCTCCATTATTTCCTTGTCCTGAAGTTCCAGCGCCACCTGCTGATGGATTTGCGCTATTTCCCCCGCCACCGCCAGAACCGCCTGCTTTTCCTTGACCATAAGAAGCTGTAGTTGCTCCAAAAGAGCCGCCACCACCGCCACCTGTAGATGTTATTGATGAAAAAACAGACGCGCTGGCGCTTGTTCCAGAATTATCCCCCGAACCTGTATAAGTTCCTCCAGCGCCACCAGCGCCAACAGTTACTGTATATGCAATAGATAAACCAACTGTAAAACTAGACGCGGTTCTATATCCACCAGCACCACCACCACCGCCTTGCCAGCCGCCGCCGCCACCACCACCAGCAACAACTAAATACTCAGCCAAAAAACTTCCCGCTACAGGCCACGCGCCTGCTTGTTTCCCCTGCATTTGCTCTGTTTGCGTCCATATACCAGACGCCGCAGAACTGCTGGTAGTAGCAGCCGTAGCAGACCGAATGGAACCCTTAAAACGGTTCATTAGCTGATAGCCTCATAGGTGGCGACCATCTCAATGGCGCTTGATGTGCCTGCGGTCACCACAATGGATTGCGCTTCGCCGACATAGATAGACGTGCTTTTGTCTACCACCATCAAGGATGAATTCCCAGGAACGCTAATCTGGTACGCAAGCCGGTACGCCGTGCCACCGCCGCCTGTTGCGCTGTTGATGGACACCGTGATAGTCGCGGTAGTTCCTGTGACGTTGGTTGCCATGATTGTGCCGACCTTGTTGACCGTGCCGGTGGCAGGCGTAAGCCCCGTCCAAGTGGTAGCCGATGTGCCAGTTGGAATTAGATACGCCGTGTTGCCATAAATGGCCGTGACGTTGACGATATTCGGGTTTGCCATGTTCTATCCTCAGAATCCAAAAATCATCGCCATTGCAATGCTCTTGCCGGTTGTAACGCCTGTCACCGACGTGGTGATGACCAAAGCCTCAACAATGTCGCCAACAGAGCAAGCCACGCCCAGCGTGAAATCTGTCCCACTGGTGGCCGTGTAGTCCGATGTAGCCAACAGCACGCCGTTGACGTAAACCTGCAAATAGCCCACCGCGTAGGTGACGGTAAACACTGTTTGGCTGGCTGTAGCGGTAAACGATGTGCGAGTGTAGGCGCTTGCGCCTCCGCTACCGCTGGCGTTGATGGTGACCACGCCTGTGCCGCCAACAGGCGAGATGGTGACGTTAGTGCCCGCCACAATCTGTGACACGCCGCCAGTGGCCGCAGCCCAGGATGCTGTAGTGCCGTTGGATGTCAAAACGTAGGTACTAGCACCAATACCCAATCGAGTGGCGCTGTTTGTGCCGTTTCCAAGAATTAGGTCGCCAGTCGTTGTGATAGGCGATAAGGCATTAAATCCAGCCGATGCCGTAGTCTGACCAGTGCCGCCGTTGATGATGGCAACAGTGCCCGTTACGTTGGCGGCAGTGCCCGTGGTGTTTTGATTAAACGTCGGCCAGGTAAACGTGCCGGTGCTGAAATTGCCGCTGATAGGTGTGCCAAGCGTTGGGGTGACAAACACCGGCGAAGTCGCCAAAGCAATTACCGAACCGCTGCCGCTAGTGGTGTACGAAGTGCCCCAAGCGGTGCCCGTGGAATTGGGAATTCCTGCGCCTGGATACACCATTGGCGAAGAATTGTTGATGGTGATGGCCGCAGAACCATTGTAAGTTGTGCCCGCGCTAAACGATATGCCAGTGCCCGATGTCAGCGCGTTGGCAACAGAGCCAGCAGAACCCGTGGTGTTTTGGTTCAGCGTAGGCACATCAACGGCTTGTATCGTGTTCATCACAACGTTTGTGCCATTGCCCCGCAAGTACGATCCGCTAGTGACCGCGCCAGCAAAAGCGTTCATTGCCAATTGCGCGGTAGTCTGGCCCGAGCCGCCATTGGCAATAGCCACCGTGCCGGTCACATTGGCTGCATTGCCTGAGATATTGCCGCTGACCGCGCTGCCCGAGATGGCAATTGACGTGTTGGTGACGCTGGTGACTTGGCCTTGCGCGTTGGTGACAAACACGGGAACTGCGTTGGCCGAACCGTAAGTGCCTGCTGTGCCAATGTTGGTAATAGAAAACTGGTTGGTGGATAGGGTTAACCCTGTTCCAGCGGTGTAAGTTTGCACAGCAGCAAATTGCGTAAAAACCAGCGCGGTCGTGCCCACCGTGATAGGTAGCGCAGTTTGTTGCACCCAAGACGTATTAGCATTGACCGTACCGGCCAACACCAGCATCAAATCACCTTGGTCAATCTCGTTGGTGCCTGATCCGCTGGTGTCGTAATCTGTAGCACGGGTCAGAATGTAAGGTAGAAGTACAGTACCAGCTTGCGTAAGCGTATATATGCCATTGTTTGCGCCTGTTGCTTCATTCTTAATCAGAATGCGTTTGCCTACATCGGTTGACAAAAGAACGTAGCTGTCAACAGTCAACGTGCCGTTGCTGCTAGCCGTCAGGGTTGCGCCTACGCCGCTTGATCCATTGTTGTAAGTATTAGCGGGTGACAGCGCTGCGGTAGTAGCGTAGTTACAAGCCGCGTGGAAGTTGATGCCAGTAGCAATGCTGTCGGCATAAGACTTGTTGACAATATCCGTGCTGGCGCTTGGCGCAGTTGAGATAGTTCCGGTGGTCAACGTGATTGATGTAATGTCGGTGTTTGCGCCACTAGCCGCTGCGCCCAGACTTGTGCGGGCCGCGCTTGCCATAGTTGCGTTTGTGCCACCGTTAGCCACAGCCACTACGCCAGTGACGTTGGCCGCTGTGCCGGTAGTGTTTTGGTTAAGCGTAGGCACATCAGCGGCCACAATGGCAGCCAGGGTGGCATTTGTGCCGTCAGAGCGTAGGTAGCGTCCCGATGTTTGCGTGCCGGTTAGGGCGGTAATGGCTGCTGCGGCTGTCGTTTGACCTGTGCCGCCGTTAACAATCGGTAAGGCGGTGCCTGAGTAGCTGATTGCCAGCGTTCCGCTGGTGGTGATGGGGCTACCGGCAACCGATAAGAAAGCTGGGACAGTGGCCGCAACGCTGGTAACCGTGCCGGTTGCAGAACTTGAGTTAATCGTTTGATTAGGCCAAGTTCCGGTGATGGTGACGTTGGTTCCGGCCACCAAGGCAGGCGTTGCTGTGCCAGTGCCACCAGATGCCACTGCAAGCGTGCCGCCCAAGGTCACGGCACCCGTGGTAGCCGTGGCGGGTGTAAAGCCCGTAGAGCCGCCGCTAAATGAATTAACGCCCGACGTGGATAGGACAACATATTTGACGTTGCCCGAGTTATCCACAACCTGCCAGGCGCTACCGTGGGTGTATGTCAGCTTTTCGCCTACCAGCAGGGTAACCGTGCTGATTAGGTACGGCGTAGACGTATCCAGCAATTTCACGGTCACCACTTGAGACACCGTATCGGTGTTTAAGATGGTCACCATGTCAATGTCGCGGATGGTTGACGCGGCAGGCGCGGAGCAGATAATGACCGCTGTAGTGCCGTTGGAATTGGTGAGTTTTGTGCCGCCCAAATAGGTTGTGGCGGTCTGGTCAGAATAGGACACGACAGCCTGCAAAGGCGCGGTGGCTTGTGCCCCGCCCAAATACAGCGCAAGTGACCGATTTACGGTGTCGAGTCTAATCATAATTTACCCATGTGCTGCCGCAAAGGCATAAATGGCTGGCCCGCCTGTGCCGCTGCCCGCCGCCCATGTCGCCGTAGTTCCGTCAGATGTCAGGACAAGACCTGCCGAACCAATGCCCAGCCGGGTCGCGCTGTTAGCGCCATTGCCAACAATTAAATCGCCGGTGGTTGTGATGGGCGATAAAGCATTGAATGCGGCCGTGGCTGTGGTGGCACCTGTACCGCCGCTAGGAATGCCTAAAGTGCCGCCAAGGGTAATAGTGCCACTTGACGTTATTGGGCCCCCTGTGGCCGTTAAACCAGTGGAACCGCCCGATACGTTGACCGACGTGACTGAACCCAGGCTTTGCGAGGCAGGTGGAACAAGCTGCAAGTCATCCAAAGAAGTCTGGTTGTTGCCGCCGCCTGTCAGTGCAAACAAGTTTAAAAAAAACCGATACCACTCACGCGACATCAATCCCGTGCGTTGGTCAATAAAATCAACCCTTGAACTAGGGATGCTGGTTATGTTGAGTTGATTAGGCATTTGTCGGACTCAAAATCAATTCAGCGCCCATAATGGCAACTTTGACAGGATCGGTGCCAGACACTTCGTAAACCCTGTCGCGCAGCTTAAGCGTCATGCCCAGCCGCCGCCAAAAAACGCGCTGGTAATACGCGCCAATTTTACCCATTGGCGACCAGTGTTCGTTACTCCAAGTGTGGCCGCCGTCATCCGACCAGCGCAGCATAGCCTGCGGGTCGGAGCCTTGTCCGTCATTCAATCCAACGCCTGACTCACAATTGAGTTGCAATGTGTGGTGCGCGGTGCGTTTAAGATTGTTTTGCCCGCTAGGCAACGCACGCCAAGAGCGCAACCATTTCTGAGTGTCGCCGTTGTCTGAATAGACATCTAAACTCATTTTGTAGATGTTGCCATTCTCAAAATCGCCGACAACGGTATTACCAAGGAAATTGCATTGGCAGTTGCTGCGGTGGCGGGTGAATGCGCCTTTAAGCCACCCAGCACGCTCATGCCAGGCTTGCGTGGAGACATCGTAAACCCAAGTGGCATTGCCCGTAGGAAATGTCAGCACATAGAAAGCGTGACCTTCTTGCTGGTAGGTGTACGCAATAGCGTCAGAAATGTCGCTGTATTGAGCAATTGCGTACTCAATAGCATGGGTGGATACCCGTTGGCCGGTGTAGCCGTTGGCGCGGTAGACAATTCCCTGACCGCGTGCATCCGTGCCCAGCCAGAACAAGCCGTTGTCCAGTTTGGCAATTGAGAATGCCGCAACGCAACCAATCTCGTTGAAAGCGCCTTGGATGCGGGTCAGAGGAAAATCAGCTAATCCAGCGTCGTACCAGACTTCTACTGAGTCAGTTCCAAACAACCAGGCTTCGCGGTGGTCAACAATAATTCCGACCAGCCCGTCGGGTGAACCCTCGGCGCTGGCAAAATCTAGCGGGTTAACCGATAGGCCATCCAATAAAGCTGTCACCCATACGCGCTGGGAATCTGGCTCGTTGAATACAAAATAGCCGTCTAGGTATCCAACCGTCACCGCGCCTGGAAAATCAGGGTCGGTGATTTGCTGGAATACGTTGGTGACCTCGTTGTAAATGTAGCTGTCGGGGTTGCAAGCAAAAAATAGCTGCGTCCCGTTGTCCGCAATGGACACCGGCCCCGTGCCTGACACTGTGCCCAATAAGACCGGATCGCCGGTCAGGGTGGACATTTTGTAAACGCTGTTTCCCGACACAACGTAGAAATCGCTGCCGTTGGTTTGGTGCGCCCACAAACCGCGAATTGGGCCTGTGCCCACAGACTGTAGATATTCCAATCCAGGGGCGCGGTTGAGGAAAGCGGCAGTCTGCCCGTTGTCCGGTGTCATCTCCGGAAACAGGTTGACCATCCGATTGTCCGCAGCGTTGATACTGCGGGCGACGTAGGACGCGCCGAGTATCGGTGTTTGCATTAGTAGTTTCCTGCGTAGATGTTAAACCGCTGGCGGTTTGCCACAATTGCGTAGGGCATCGACATCACATCGTCAGGGTTGTTGATGCGCTTGAGATTGCGCTTGCTGGTCATTGCAATGCGTTGCACTTGCGGGCTAGGCTCAACGCCAAACTCAGGGGCAAATTCCATTGCCAAATTGTAGGTAAACGCACGCAGATAGCCTGGTGGAAACAAAATGTCGGTGGTAAGCGTAGCTGGCCGGTCAAGTTCCTGCACGCTGATAAAGTGCCATTCCAAATCCCGCGTGGGTTTTGGATAAATGGTCAGCGTAATGTCAGGAAAGCCCATATTCACCCAGCAAACCTGTGGGTAAGTAGACGTTACGGTCTTAACGGCAATCCCGTCGTATTGTTGCTGGTTGATGAACTTAATGCCAAAACTAACATTTGTGCCAGGGTCGCGGTAATAGGTAGCGTCATCCATTTGAATGGGACGCAAACCAACAAAATCGCCCGTAGGGCCAAGATCACGGGAAATGTACCCAGCAGGCCAAGTAAACACTTGGTCTTGAGTGACAAAAGTGGAAAGTCGTTCAGTGTTCCATGAATCAATCATCTGATTCAGCGCCATCAGCGCGTCTTGAGACACCGACGCGGATGGAGTCTCGCCTTCAGCAAGAACGCCAAGCAACCGCAATGAACGATTGATTTGGTCGCCTGCGGTGTAGGTTGCCATAGCTAGACCCCTTCTAGTTCAACTTTTCTACGCCGCTTTACTTCCAGGACGTTCACGGGAGCCGCCAATTCAAAATTTGGCGTGTCCAAAGTATATCTCACCCAACCGTTTTTCTCGTCGGCAATTGCTTCAAGTTCCATAACCGCCACTTTAGCGCCGTGGATGGGATGCTTTAAGTATATGACCATAGGTTAGAAAGGGGGCTTTTGGCCCCCTCCTTTTAAACGCCGTGGATGATGGCGAAATTGATAATGACAGCTTCAGAATATGAAGTAGCCGCAGTCAAATTTCGCAACGTGATTAACGCAGAACCAGCAGCAAGATAGGAAACGTAAGTGGTGTAAGCACCAGCCGCGCTACCAGTCGTATTGCTAGATACGCACACAATCATTGTGTCATTTGCCGAAATCAAGTTGTTGGTCAAAATGAAAGATACGGCGGTGGATCCGGCCAACGCTGCGGCGTTCATGGTGATGCGGCCAGCAGACTTGTTCAGAGTTACCCCTGTGCCTTTGTCTGTCAACTGCGTCACAGCGCCTTGGGCTGCTGCGCTGTAGCCAATTTCTTGACTAGCGTAGCAAGTAGTAAATTCAGGGTCGCTATACGCAACGCCTACTGCTTGGGTGTTTGATGCCATGATGTTTCCTTAAAAAACAGGGGCCAAAGCCCCCGTTAGGTTTAGGCAATACGGTAAAAAGTCCAAGCACTGTCGCCCGTTTTGCGGGCACGCCATGCAGCGGAAGTCAAAGTAGCCGAGGTAACAGTACCCACCAAAGTCCAGCCGGTTCCGACTGCAATGGTAAGAGTGCCAGCACCCGAATTGATGAAATTGACATCAAACGAACTGTTATTTTTGGCGCTGGAAACCAGTGCCTCCGTATCAGCCACCGTGGGCAACGTCAGCGAAGCTGTTGCACCGGTGTAAATGATGATGCCGTTAGTCAACTCAGCAGCGGTCAGAGTAGCAGCCGCCGCCTTGGAAATGGGAGCCGCTTGAACGCCAATATTAACTTCAGTCAGATTGCCGTCACCAATTTGGTAACCGCCTGCGCCATTAGGAATAGCCATGATAATTTTCCTTTACAAAAAGTTGATTAGCCCCACAGACGGCAAGCCATCTGAGGACGAATGGTGCTGAAGCCATACAGTACGTCAATACGGCAAGGCATACGGTCGTTGTTGATGTCGTACTGACGAACAACGCGCAAGCTGATACCGTTGTGGACGGAACGTGCAGCCATGTCAACGCCCTGGGGCAGCAACAGGTCAGCGGTAGCAAAAGTGATTGCATCCTTGTGGTAGATTAAGTTTTGTGGATACTGGGTGCTTGCAGTGCCGATAAACACAACGGCTTTGCTGTTAGCAGGCAAAGTCAGCATGGTCGCCAGTGCGCTAGAAGCCGAGTACATAGGAGCCACGGTCACAGTAGCGGTGGTGGTGCTAGTTGAAGATGCCAAAACCACAAACTGGAACAACGAACCAGTAGATTCACGGGTTTGTGGGTTCACAGCGTAGCAATCAGCAATCGTAAACACGTCACCAACTGCAAGCAGTTCGCCAGAGCCAACGGTCAGGGTCAGGGTAGACGAACCTTCGGAAGTCACAGCAACGCCGGTAGTGTTACCGGTAGCAGCGCGAGTGCCGGTGGTGTGTTGCTTGATGGACTGAGACATATTGATCTCGTCATAGCCCAACACGCCAGTACCCATCATGCCGTTCTTAAACTGCTTGCTGATAGTGTCGGTGGGGTTAAACAAGCCCTTCATGCCTTCAACCAGGCCAGCGTTGGCAGCGGGGTTAACCGTTGCGTAGCGGGGCGACATCACAGCAGCAGACTCATTCAGCTTTTGCTGGGCTTGCAACAGCACCAATGAAGTGGACGGGGTAGTGCCAGGAGTGCCAACCGATTGGCCGATAGTCTTGTAAGCGTTGGCAACGTCAGCATCAATGCTGGAGGCCAACTGAGAAATACGCGGCTTCAGAACACGCTCTGCGAAATCATCCAATTGCATAGTCAATTCAGCAGAAGTGAAGTTCACGCCGATGTGCTTTTGGCTGGCAACGGACAGAGTGGTGTACTGCTCGTTATCGTCTTGCACTTGCAGCGCAGCGCCGTCGGTGACCAAAGCGCGGTCAGGCAGGCGAATACGCAGGGTAGAACCGATCTTCGCACCTTCAACAGCAAAGCTGTCGTCGTACTGGCGGTTTACGTTACGGGTGAGTACCAGGTTGTTCTCAAGGATTTCGAGAGCCTTCCGAGTAATCATGTCAATCGTTAGGATGCTATTAGACATGGAAAAAAGTCCTTTAAAAAAAATTAGCGGTTAGCCTGCGCCTGCCACTTCTTCATCTGTCGTGCCCGTTCGGCTTCAATCCACTGCGAATCCGTCATGGTCTTGATAGACCGTGGATCCGTAGTGTCATAGGCCGGTGATCCAGTGGATCGGGCAGAGACAGGCGAAATAGGTGCTGGCGCTGACGATGTACGTTTCACGGGCGGGTTTGATGCTAATTTAGCCTCAATCCGTCCAATCTCTTTAGCCTGGCCGAGTGGCGAAAGTTTGGAAATGCGTTCCGCTTCTTTGGGGTTTGTGCCGAGGTGGTAAGCCAACTCAGGCCCAATATCCGAGGATTGGATTGCTTCTGCCATCACGTTAGTAATTGGAAGTTTGGGGTTGTACGCGACCTGTTCAAAGTCTTCGTATTTACTCCGCGCTTCTTCTTCTTTCTCGTGATAGCTTTCAAGAACTTGCGACTGTTGCTTTGCCGCCTCACGCTGTGCAATCAACTGCTCGGCCTTTTGATAGGCCAGTGCATCGGCGTAAGCCTCTGCACTTTCAAATTGATCGACAGACTGAGTCGGCGCTGCTCTTAACGTCTGCGTTTCCGCAGCGCGTTGCGCTTGATCTCGTTCCCACTTCCTTTGCTCTCTTGCAAGGCGTTTGCCGATTGCAGCGTCCAATTCTTCCTGTGTGAAAGTTTTAGATTGCTGTTCTTCAGTTACTTCCGGCGCTTTAACTTCGGGTTCAGGTGCAGCCGTTGCCACCTGTTCCGGCGCGGGGTCAACTACCGCTAGGTTTTCTTCTGACATTTTTGATTCCATAGAATCCCTGGTGAGCGCACCAGTACGTTTTTTGCATTATTCGTATGCTACTGTAAATGCTGCCGATGTCCCGGCCAAAACAATGTATAAACCTTTGTTAAAAAACAATCCCGCAGGAATGTTCAGGTATGTGGTGCCAGCCGACACGCTAAAGGTGTCGGAAATCTTTGGGTCGCTGGTGCTAGACGCTTGCGAATCATAAATGGTTAATGTGCCGCTGCTAGATGCCGACACAAAGATTCCGTACAGTTTACCAGCGCCGACTTTAACTTGCGTGGTAGCTGACAATTGCGTGTAGTTTGCCATGTTATTCCTTATGCCAAAAAGCGTAGTTTATACAGGGTACGCAGATAAATTTCAATGATATTGTCAATCAACTGCTGCAAGGACATATCAGTTCTGTCCACAACTTCATACCGGCATTTCTCAATGTCATCCAATTGACCTTGCAGAAAATCAATGATATTTGCCGTCTTAGTGGCCGAATGCAGCGTAATTGGCCCCATTAAACCATGCCGCCCTTGGTAGGCTTCGGCAAAATCGTCTGCCGCGTCAATGATGCGGTCATAAAAGATGTTCAGCGCAACGTGCTTGGAATAGCTGCGCGTATTCAGATGGACGCTGTGCGCCACATCACGGGCGAGGAATAGCATTCCTACGAAATCTGCTGCTTTGTACATCATTGTGGCATTCCCATCGGTGGCTGTTGCGGTGGCATCTGCGGAGGCGGTTGCATTTCTTGTTGTGGCATTTGCTGTTGTTCCATGCCCTCTTGCGGCATCTCGGGGCCGGTATCCATGTCGCGCCCAGGCATTTCGGACACCAAATCGCCAGAAGTAATCATTCCATGCACGGTGCCAAGCACAATGTCTTGAATCTGCTCTGGCGACATGGATGCTTGCACGGCAGAAATCCGTTGAGTCTCAGCCTGGTATGCCTTGATTTCAGCCTCAAAGTCTTTGCGGTGCATATCCTGCGCCTCAATTGACTTGCCAGCGTTAATAATCATTTGGTGCATTTGCTCCATTTCGTGGCCCATCGCCTGAATCTGCTGCTCGGCGGCCTGTAACTCGGGTGGTTTATCGCCGTCCTGCATTAGCTTGGGGTCAATGGTTTTCGCAAAGCGTTTGGCCATTTCTTGGGCACCAGGCCAATCCATGTTTTTCACAAACAGGTCGCCGGCCACTTGCCATAATTGCGGGTTGCCTTGCAACAACTGCGCCATAGCTTCCAATGCTTCTTGGCGCTTGGTGGCGTAGCCTGGGCCGGTGGTCACCACCACGTCGTACTTGCCGACTGACGGGTTATAAATCTTGTCAATGACGTTGCCCTGTTGGTCAACAATCTTTTTCACCGGCTCTTGCTGAGACGGGTCAATCTTGACCATATCCGTCTCGCCGTCCTCGCCAATGATTCGCGCCACGCGCTGGGTGTCGTAAATCTTGGGAATCAGGTCAACCAACTGGCGGGTGATGTGCCGCACACCCCGGGCAAGGTTGTCGCCAAAATGGTAAGTGCCAACATCGCCCTCACGCTGACGCGCAAGAATCGCTTTACCGCTACGCTCGTTGGATGTCATGCCCAAACTAGCGTTATATTGGCCGGTAGACGATTTAATGTCCTCGGCAGCGCCAGCTTTAGCCTGCAACAACCCGCTGGATGCCATTGGCGGCTGGGCACGCTGTGGCAATGGCAAAACGCTACCAGCGCCGTCGGTTACGTCAGGATTTACCTCTAAATACGGCCAATTTGTCGTGTTTGCAGTTTTCCACTGCGTCTCGTAGCCCTCAAACTGACCGCCATAGCCAATAAATGGCGCTTTTGGAGCCAAAGCCAGCATTTCTGCCTCTTGGGACACCCAATAGTTGTACATTCGTTGCGCGTCTTTGGCATTTCGCACAAGACCTGACACATACAGACGGCCATCGACCTCAAATTCGTTGCCGACAATGCGAACTACGGGTATGTACTTGCCCGCCCATTCGCGTTCTTCAAGGATTTCGTAGCCGTTAATCTTGCAATACTTAATTTTCTGACGGTCAGACTCGCGTTGTTTGACCGGCTTGCCAAAATGGTCTTTTAGCAATTTGTCCTCGGGCGAACCATCAAACGCCGTGACGTTTCCAGGGTACAAGTTCAGCGTTGCGCGGTCATAGTCAACGTAATAATAATCCGCAATGCGGATGGTTTCCTCATTCAGCCATTGCGACAGATTCTGGTCGCCAACGCCAAGCGATTGCAAGGTCGTGATAGGCGCTGAATCAGGATACATCCGTTCGTAATCTTCTTTTGTAACGTCCTCGGTGATAAAACACCATTTGGCATCGGCGCCGCACGGGTCTTGAATTGTCGGATCCATGTAGACGCTGAAACTGTTGCGGATGCGCCCAATCTTGATGTCCTGGTCAAAGGTGTCATCGTCGCAGTATTCGGTCAGGACGCGGATGTAACCTTCGCCGTAGCTGACTTGATTCTCGCAGGCGGTGTCGTAAGCGACATCGGCATCCGAGATGTACTCAATATGCCTAACCATGCCGTTGAAGATTTCGGCAACGTCAATGTCTGCGTCGCTGTCGGCAGGAATAACTTTGCCACTTGGGCGGTTTTGGCGTTGGTCATTGGTCACTTGCCGAACGTGCTGCGGCAGTTTGTTGATGGTCAGGCACGGGCGGGCGTTAATCGTCTGACCTTGCACTGCGCCGCGAGTCGCCAGCACATCGGCAGGCCATTGCCAATGGTTGTCAGGCGAACCGGCGTAAAACTTCAGGTCGTCAATCTCGTCCTCGCGGGACTCGGACAATGCCCCAATGGCCATATCCAAACGGCTGCGGGCAGTCGCCAAAACATCGGATTTGTCGTTCTTTTTGCCACCACCGTTGGCGACATTGCCTACTGCTACCATGCCGGTGTAATCAGCCATTATTTCTTACCTTTTTGCATAGGCGCTGGCTTATTCACTTCGCGCTTAACCGAATATGCAATTGCCACGGCCTGTTTCACCGGCTTACCGGCGGCCACTTCAGCCTTGACATTAGCCCGAAAGGCTTTAGGAGTAGATGACTTGACTAAAGGCATAATTATTTCTTTTTAGCGGGGGCCATTTTCTTCATCTCACGCTTGTCGGCAGATTCTTCGCGTTTGCTACCCTCTTTGCCGTAGGCTTTTTTTTCTACATCTTTTTTGCTTTGTTCAAACGGTTTTTTCGTAGCCATCATTTGCCTTTCTTTGCCGTTTTGGCAGAATTCTTAAAGTCTTGGGCGCTAGGCGCTGCCTTTGTGCCCGGCTTGTTCATCTTCTCTTTACTGCCAGCCGCAATGCGTGCCTGCTTGGCATGAATGTTGGCATAAAGTCCAGGTTTAGTCGCCATGATTAGCACTTCCATCTTTTAAGAGCTGCTTTAGCGCGTTCGCCATCTTTGGCGTTGGCCGCTACAGCACCCATTCTTGCACAAAATGAATCTTTGCGGCCTTGGTCTGCCTTGGTTTTAGGATTTGGGGCTGGCGCTTTTAAGTTACTACCAGTTGCCGCGTTGTACTTCTCGCGGCCCTTGGCCGTTAGGCCAGCACCTTGGGATGTTGGCAGTTTTTCACCACGACCGACACTTAAAGATACTTTTTTCATGCCCCCATCCATGAAGTTGAAACGCTACTTCCCTGCGAGTTTACGCGGCGGGTTGGTTCAGTATACTCGCGGTGCGCCACGGGAAAAGCAAAAGTCACGGCAATCGCGTCTGCCGCGTCAGGTGAAGCCAATCCTCTTGCACGCATCTCTTTTTTCCCTTCTAGGAAAATAGTACCCGACGAATTCGGTTTCTTCATAGGCCCGGTCAAGTCAGCTTTAAGCTGCCTGTCTGTGGGAATACTAGCAGATTTTAACCACGACCGCATATCGTTCCACATTTCGGCACGTTTATTCCCAAACGCAATGGAATGTTTCGCCTTGGAGCCAAAGTTAACGCCCCGCACCTTATACCGCTGCTCGGTCAGCCTATCCAGTATCCCGTAACCCAATCCACCCTCGTCAATCACCGTCATCACAGGCTTATATTCCTCCATCGCCTCAATGACGCGCCCGACAATCGTCATGGTGTCTTCGCCCTGATACCGCTTAATTGCAACAATGTCCCGCCCCTGGCGCACCGCAATCACAGTTGCATCAGCACCACCGCGTGCTGGGTCAACCCCCATCACGATGGGCGCGGATGAATCCTTGTAGCGTGGGCGCTTGGCAGCATCATCTACTAGTGTCCCCGATATAAACTGATCTTCGCCGGCAGACGGGAATTCGCCGTACACCTCAACCTTAGCCTGGGCAGAGTCCTCGCCATACTCGTTGATGATTTGCTCATAAACAGCTTTATCGGTGTCCTCCACCGTCCTAGCATCAACGCAGCGCGTGTTCCAGAAATCCCGTTTGGCGTTAAAGCATTCAAAGAAATAACCTTCATTGCGCCGAGGATTGCTAAACGCAAACCAATACCTGTCGGGCGTGTTTTCCGTAAAGAATCCCGCGCCCACTTCCCAGATCGGATTAGGAATACCGCTGGACTCATCAAAAATAAGCATCATGCCGTCTTGGTTATGTACGCCAGCGTAGGAATCAGGATTCTCCGCAGACCACAGCTTACCCTCGCAGGCCCAGTAGCGCGTGCCCTTCTTCAAATCACGCTCAACCAGTTCCGTCAACCAATTCGCAGGCACTAGCTTGGTGGCGCTTATCTCCCACCAGTGCGAGTTAATCAGCATGGCCGCCCACTTCGTCAACTCTGCCCAGGTGACCGAACGCAGCTGGTTCTCAGAGTTTGCGCTAACCACTACGCTTCCGCCAATGCGCGTTGTCAGCATCCACAGCACCAGCCAGCTAACCAGCGCCGACTTCCCAATCCCGCGCCCAGATGACACCGCCATCCGCACGGTGTCAAAGTTAATCTGACCCTTTTGCTTCTTGATGTGATCCGTGATGTCTCTCAGCACCTCGCGCTGCCACTTGCGCGGGCCGGTGAACCTTTCCAATGGCGTGTTCTTGACACCCCAAGGAAATGCAAACCTTACAAATGCTTCTAGGTCATTGGCAATTGCCGGTGACCATAGTTCCGTCATCAGCTTCTGCTCTTCCTCGCCTTTGTAAATTGGAAGTTGCATTTATCGTCAAGTGGTTGGAGTGGCGCGGTTATAGCATAAAAAAAATAAAAATTGTGCGAAGGGCCACCGTTACTGTGGCCCTTCGCCGCCGGCCCTACCCCCCCCATCGTAGGATTTCCCGAGGCCACGGCCAGCGCGGCCAGGATGACTTAGTTCGTGCAACAAACAAACTATGTCAACCCTGTGGATAACTCAGACGTTGTTGCGTCTCCTCTGACGCAGCAACATCATGCGCGTAACACATTGATTCCATTGGGTATTTTCCACATACAATTTACTTAGTTCAACCGCGCTACTTAATACAGTGTCCATTATGTGAAGTAAAACAGGGTGTTTATGGCCTTGTATGCTTAAACTTTATACAGAATGCCATATTCTGTGGATAACTTTCAGCGTTGGTCTGTTGATAACTTGGGCGTGATGTCCGTAACGTCCATGCCAATCTGGACGCGGGAGCGTGCAGCCTCGAGCGCGTCTAGCACGCTGATGCGGTCATCACGCACGCTAACGTCAATCTTGTCGCCGTAAACGCGAGGGTATAGCTTGGCTGCTACCCATTTGCGTGCGTCCACCTGCAGCCGCTTCTGATTCACCCAGGCGCTAATCTCCACGCCTTGCAGGTGGTCAGGGATAGGCGCGTCCGACAACTCAATGATTTCCTCTGCCAGCCGCGCTGCGCGAATCTTCTTAGCTTTCTCATACGCTTCCTCCAATTCAGGGTTTGCGTCTAGAACACGCTGCGCTTGAGAGTAGCTGATGCCTATGCCTTTAATGGCCGTTGTCAACGATGCGCCAGCACCAACCTTGTCAAAAATATCCTTCCAAATCTCTTTGCTGTAGGTCGGCGGGCGGCCAGCGCCTGGCTTTACGCGCGTAGTTAGCGCACAATCTTGTGCGCTTTCGCCGCCTTCCGCCTTATCAAATGCACTACCGAATGCCACTTTCGCGGTACGTTGTGCTGTTTTTGTTTCCGATTGCCCTGCAAATGACATTTCACCGCTTACCGCCTTGCGCGTGTATTTCCGCTTTGTCCGTGTCAAAGAGTTTGGTTCCTCGGTATGGTTTGCTGATGTCAATGTCGTTCTCCATGTTTTCAAATCCGCTTGATCCTGTAGCCTGCACTGGCACCATTTTGGTTCCAGGCAATGCTGCCTTGATTTCCCGCACCTGCTTAAGCGTCGGCGCGTTCATCACCGTCTCCAACTCCTCCAGCGTCCAGATTGAGCGTGGGCCTGGCTCTTTTTGAAACTGCTCATACCAAATCCTATCCTTGTCCTGCCTGACAACCACCATCAAGCTGCCATCTTGCATCCTATGCTCCATGCAATCAATTTTAGGCATCCTTTCTAACCCTACCCCTTCAGCCCACCGCGTCAACGCCTTATAGGCCGCTACAAGCCCCTTGCTGGCCTTCTCCAACCTTTCCTCATCCCGCGCCTGCACGGCTTCCGCAATCCGTTCCCGCTGCGCTGCAAACTTGCGCCGAAATTCTGCGTCCACCAATTCAAGCACCCGCCCAATCCCGTAAACCTTTTCATGCTCCAGCTTTGCCAGTTCAATGTCCACCACCAACGCCTGATTCCAAACTTGAAACGAATCTGATGGGTAAACATCAGTCTCCAACAATTTCTTTAATGCCATCCTCTAATCCTTCCATAGCCGACTTCAAACCATAGCCAACTTCCAAAATCGCGAGATAGCCGACTAGCCGACTTCATATTGCATTAAGCAATATTATGCAAGTCGGCTATCCGACCACCTATTTCTGGCCGACTTCACGATAGCCAGCTTGCCACAATTTTACAAGTCGGCTATGTTTTTCAAACATTAGTAAATAGCCAACTTGCCATGCTTTGATAGCCAACTTCACAAGTCGGCTATCAGAAAGGTGCCACAAACGGCTCATCTTTGTCCTTATCGTGGTAAATAATCCAGCAATATTCCGCTACATCCGTCTTGTGGTAACCCACCAATTCCTTGGCGAACATCGACTTTTTGCCTTTGTAAAAGTCAGTGTTAATGCTGCTGCTGTCGCCTTTTAGCTTCACGAATTCCTCTTTCCACTCGTTTACGGTCACCGTTTTATGGCGCTCATTCCCCACATTCGTCATATGCCCATTCTTTTCTATCGCCTTGTGGATGGCGTTCAGCGCCACCTGCTGGTTCTCCTGTAGCTTGCGTGGCTTCTCTTGGTGGCTAACTGCTTGACTCTGCATCTGCTGCTGAATAGCCTCATCACTGGCTCTAACGGCCAAGCTGATTTGTGCTTCGCTGATGCCTAACTGGCTAACTTGAATCTCCACCTTCACCATCTCAAAGCCAATCTTCAGCCCGTCTTGGCCATCCTTTTGCTTGCTAATCGTGAGGATGCCGCTGCCAGCTATGGGGCTGGACGGGTTGGGCGTAGCGTCAATCTTCATCAGTTCCAACTGAGTGTCCACGGCTCCGAGTAAGCTGGAATGCCCCCGCAATCCCTTGGTGGCATCCTTTCCACTGTGGTGCAACACCATCATGGCGCAGTTAAGCATCCGCTGAATCCTGCCCGCGTTGTGGATAAAGGCTCCCATGTCCTCGCTATTGTTTTCGTTGCCCCCGCCAAACGCTCTAGCTAGAGTGTCAATCTGGACTAACTCAAACTGGACACCAATACGCTCCACCAAGTCCTTAATGGATAACACCAGCAGGTCAAAGTCCTCGGCGCTACTCCTTAGATTTATCGCGGCCCTGATAACGTAGATTTCGGCTCCAGCAGCAGTGGCGTTGTGCATCTTGCAGGCTTTAATGCGTGCGCCGATGCCGCCAAAGCCTTCGCCGGCAATGTACAAGACAGCACCTGCCGCCTGCACCTCCCGCCCCATCCACGCCCTGCCCGTTGCCACCGCCTCCGCAATGTCCAGCGCGACAAATGACTTGTATGAGCCTGGCGGCCCATACAGGGCGCAAAATGCACGTTTGGGCAGGACGTTATCTATCAGCCACTCTACCGGCTCGTCCTCAATGTCATCCCAGCTTTCAATGTTGAGTAGCTGACGCGGGACTAGGATAGGTGGCTCTTCCTCGGGTAATGCTTGCACTTCCTCAACCGTTTCCCGTGGAACAATCCAATCTGGTGTTTGCACCTGGTCTATGGTGGTAATGACGGGCAGCGCCTTGGCTAACTCTGCCAGCCTGGTGCGGTCACCGCCGTTTGCAACCCACTCGTAAGCATCGTCCCCGAGTTCCGGTAAGTTGAAGTCGAGTACGCGGATTGCCTTGGCGACTGGCAGCAGCGCCTCCACCACCCGCTTGGCGTACTTCCAACCAGGAGCATCGCAGTCGGGAACCACTATCACTACCGCGTTGGTGAAGTATTGGGTAATGTCTGCCGGCCAGTGCCCAGCACCAGCGTGCGACGTTGTGGCAATCGCACCGATGCTGACCAAAGCATCCGCAGCCTTCTCGCCCTCCACCAGGTAGATTGCTCGTCCAGCTTCACGCGCATTGAGTAGTTCCGGTAACCTATAAGGTACTATCCGCGCCCCTGTCATGCTGCCCTTGCGGTTGCCAGCGGCATCCATCTTGTGCAAGCTGTATGTCTTGCCCTTCTCGGTGTTTGTCTTGAACCGGCGCTTTACAAATAGGGTCTCGCCTTGCTCGTCCTTGTACTCCCACTCCTGCTCCAGCATTGGCATAGTCATCAATTCACCTTTAATGAGCTGGAGACTGTACTCCTGGCGCTGAATGCTTGGCAATAGGTTGCGTTCGCGTACTGCGTCAAACACACTGTGCTGGTCGCAGCCACCGTGGCAATGAAATAATAATTTTCCATTGTCTTCCTTGATGGATAAGCTGGGGTTTTTGTCCCCGTTGCCTCTGCCGTGGCCAGCCACAGGGCAACTCGCAAGCCAGTTCCCGTTCACTTGCTTGGCGTTTCCCAGGGATTTGGCTATTGTTTCAGTGTCCATGTTTTTGTTCTCAATTTTTAGAGGAAAAAAAACCGGTGGGGATCAGCCACCGGCCACCAGATTACTGGTTAAAAGAACTCTTCGTCATCCATCACGGGTGCAGGCGCAGGCTTACTAGCCTTGCGTACAGGCGCTGGTGTTGGCTCCGGCTCAAACTCGTCAGCACCATCCGCGTTCATACCAGCGGGACGCGCAACCCACGACACCAACTTGAAATTCGGAACTCGCGTGTTGCCCTTGCCAACCTTCTCGGCGGTGCTGTTAACGTACTCAATGATGGGCAGCTTGCCGTAGTTATCATCAACAGCTTTTGCGGCCTCAGAATAGATTTTCTCAAATCCTTTACATGGCCCGTAAGCGTTGGCGCTCCAATCGACAAGGCCGAGTTCCTTTGAGTACAGGGTCACGACGAATCCGCGCTTATACCCCTCACCAGGTGATTGGCTTTTCGCTCCAAGCACCTCATCCGGCTGCCAATCGCGTACACCAGCACCAATCATCAGCCAGCCTGTCTGCACGCTATCCAAGTCCATGACCACTTTCTTGAGTTGGATTTCCTCGCCATCGCGGTTAGTCCAGGCGTTAGCCTGCGGTGCAAAGCGGATGTAGCTGTTACCACTACCGTTGTTGTTTGAAAGATTTAGCATTTCAGTTTCCTAAAGTTACAGGCTTGCGCCTAATGTTAGATAGCAGAGAATTCCACCATCTTTGCCAGAGTCAGCCCACTTGAGACCTTCTCTGTCAAATCGTCGAGCAGATGCCGGTCATTTTTGCTCAATAATTTCTCAGCTTGCGCTGGCGTGATTGGCTCACTTTTGTACAACTTGGCGGTTTCAATTGGCAAGTCGCTGATGTCAATGTCTGCTTTCCACTTGCGGATGGCACGCTTTGGAACCAAATGCCAGCCTGGTACTGTTGTACCACCCGCCAATCGCATAGTCGCATGGCCACGCAGTTCTTCGTAGAAACCTTCCACTAAGTCGGCCTGCTCCAACCAGTAAGCAATCTCATCTTCTGTCAGTTCCTTTGTCACCTTAATGGGCACCGCTGCCGCCTTCTCTTTGAGAGCTGGGCAATACAACTTCGCTGGGCAATACTTGCAGGCGTTAGTGGATGGAGTAGGATAGGTGTCAGGGTTGTATGCCTTCTCAATGGCAGGCATTACTACGTCTTGTTCCCATGCCAGCAAGTCTGCCAGCAACATCTCATGCGTGCGGTTAGCGCCCGTTTGCGGCTGCACAATGGTCAGTTTAACGCGCTGAAAGTCACCCATCAACTTGATTGCACCGAGAGCGTACAGCTTCATCTGTGAACTGTCAGCGTCAACGTAATTACGCCCCGTTTTGAGATCCGCAATCTCCAAGTAATTGCCCTCGTTGTCCCAGGCCACAACGTCAGCAGTGCCTGCACAGTTTGCTTTCTTAGTGTCAAGGATAGATAGGTGCTCCTCAACCGTCACGTTATCGTAGTTCGCTTTCAGTTCCTTGATGGTGTCAAGGTGCAACTGCGCGAACTCAGCGTTCTCCTGCGTGATAGTGATGCCTTCAACGATTGACCCAACATGATTGGCCGGCAGGTCACCTGATAACCAGCATATTTCTGCCAAGGCATGAATGGCCGTACCAATTTGCGCGGCTTCACCTGATGGCGAGTCAGGTATTCCCTCGGACAGTCTTACGCTTGCAGGGCAAGCCAACCAACGTGATGCTGCTGACGGCCTCAGTTTGATACGTTCCATTTTTCTCTCTCTCTTTCGTGGTCATTTGAAATGATTACATATGCCTGCTTGCGTACTTCGGCGGTGACCGCGTGACCCATGTCATCAGGGTCTAGCAGGCGCTTGAGCAGGACAGTCTTGTCGCGTGATGATTCGCGCTCCTTCTCTAGCTGAGTGCCCAGCCAGATAATGTGTTCGCGCATGGTTTTGAGTTGGTCAAGCATTGCGTGTGATGTACCAGTAAGCGATAAGGGCAGCGTCTGCGCGGCCATCGTCCTTCGCACGCTTGAACAGGTCTGCGCGTGTCGGGAAGAGTTCCATCGCACGCATACGGCTGGCATCCTTGCCCGCAGCGCGGCCTACTCCCTTAGTCCAGGTCTGCGGCGTGACATAGGTATATGGACGCTGTAAAGCGGCCACAACGCCCTCTATAATGCCTGCGCTGCGCCCAAAGTTAAACATGGAAACTGACCCGTTCCCAGGGAGTGCGCCAACCTTTTCGATGACGATGTGCGTTTGCGCGTCTTTTACAAAATGTGTATAAGTTTCTAAAATACTGCACAATCCAATGGCAGAAATGTGGCTCTTCATGGTCTTGCCTGATGCTATCTTTAGCGTAGGCATATCCACTACACAGTCCAGCACTCCATCCTCAAAGATTGCAATGGCTCCGCTAATTCCTGGGTCGATGCCGATGACAAAACTCATTGCTCACGCTCCTTTTGTAGCTGCGCCAGCCTGGCTTCCACCAGGGCATCGCAAGCCTCTTGCAGATTGATAACTGCCGAGTAGAGTGGAACGACCTTGCCGGTGCTCCAGCGGCTCACCTGGGCCTTGTCAATGCCTGCCGCGTAGGCGACATCGGACAAAGTAAACCCTGACCTCTTCGCTTTCTCGCGGATGGCCCTAATGGCAGTTTGTGTGGTCGTTTCCATGATTAGATTATCATCTCCTTGTTGATGCATTTTACACCAAAATGTCTAGGTGTTTTCCCTAATGCAATTCGCAACTGATGTTTGTGATGTAGCTGTCAACTATCATATGATGCGTCTGTCATCAACCACTAGGAACAACATGAAACTTACAGACCGTCAACGCAGCCAGCTACGCGCTGCTGCCGTATTCGGAGGCGACCACGTTGGCAAGGTTGCCGCCGCCTTACAGTTGGAGAATCCAGAAGCATTTTGGCAGGAGCGCGAGTTGCACCAACGCAATTTTTGGCATGAACCAATGTCCTATGGGTTTACATTGCCGCACCGCAGCTTTGTACATAAGTATGTGCCTGGACGCAAATCCGAGTACAGCTTGGAGCAACGTCAGATCATGGCGCAGAACCACCATTTAACCATTACCCGCCAGATTGGAGTTGGAGAATGAAAAAACTTATTTTTGATGCGTTGCTGTCAATGGCTATCTTTGCCGGCCTGTTTTATGTTCTTAACAAATGGTGGTTTGCATGAATCCTTTAGAAATTGAAATCAACCGCACTGTGTTTGCGCACCTGCCAGCCGTTGGCGACTTTGGCATCCTGTCACGCGGTGACTTAGCCACTGTCCTGCACACCGCTTGCACTGAGGCTGCACTTGCCGGCTGGGCGCGTGGCGCCGAGTCTGTTGAAAAACGCTTGGTGGCCGAGTTGGAGATTCTGCGCGGTGAACTGAAGTCCTTGCAGACCGAGTTGCTGTGGGAGCAAACAAAGTGATAAAGCTACTTGCAAACGTCTTTATGTTTATTGGCCTATGGGCCACCACAATGGCCGGATTCTTTTGGATTAGCTACGCCACCTACAAACCCCATTGCCGCACTGTCGCGGCCCTGTTTACGGAGAACTGCAAATGATTGAGACTATCAAGCAATTACTGGCTACGCCAACCCCGTTAGAGATGGCGGCACGGGAATTGGTGGAGGCCCAGCGTTCCAAGTTGGAGGCTGAGAGCGCCAGGGAGTACGCCTACCACATGGTGCGCTACAACGACGACCGCATCAACCGGCTGCGGGAAAGGCTGGACGAACTCAAAGGAGAGCAAACATGAAACCCGATGACGATGATGATGAAATGTTAGTCAGTATGTTGTTTACAGCGTTCGCCATACTTGTTGTGGCGTTTGTGGTGGTTGGTGTGGGCATAACCCTATGGAGTTTTTTATGAAAGATGCTGAAGACGAAGCGTTCGACGAATTGGCAAAGCGGCAGGGTGCGTGGGGCGGTGGGTTTAATGCCAAACGTAAAGCGGCTGCGGATAAGTTGCAGGAGCCTGTGGCGTGCGTAATGGGAACGTATGGCGGTATGTTTGTAGTTGCGCCGTTAAACCCCGCAGCAATTTTGCCGGTTGGCGTGGCGCTTTACACCAGCCCAACAAAGAGCGAATGGGCAGGGCTGACGTTAGATGAGATTGAAGAACTATTCCAAAGCGCGGCGGGCGCAGACGAAGAAACAGATATTCGCTTTGCCCGCTTAATTGAAGCCAAACTCAAGGATAAGAACACATGACTAAAGACGAAGCACTAACGCTTGATGCTTTGAAATATGCTGCCAGTAGGGGCGACGGGCGCATTGTGCAAGAGATGAAAATTGCCCCATTTACTATCAAAAAAGCCTTGGCACAGCCAGAGCCTGAGATGCTGATTATTGCATATCAGTCTGGTTATTACGACGGCAAGAAGGCGGCACTGGCCGCACGCGAGTGGAACTTCTGCGAACGCTGCGGTAAGCGCACAAAAGACCTGACCGTCCACACTTGCACGCCACCACAGGGGGACGCATGATCTGCCCGCAATGCAACGCCTGGACTCGCACGCTTGAGACGCGGCACAAATACGACAATGAAGTCTACCGGCGCTATGAGTGCGCCAACGGCCACCGATTTTCAACGATGGAAAGTGTGAAACTAAAAGAGGTGAAAAATGCAGATAACAGCGACATTCCAGGACAAAGAGGAGGCCATAAAGGCAATTTACTCGGATTACGCTTGGCAAGCATTGCATGAAATCAATGAGGTGCTACGCCAAAATAGAAAACACGGTTTGCCTTGTGAGCAAGCCGTGTTTCAGATACAAGCATCGGTAAACAATGCCCTGGTGATGATTTACCCAGATTAGGCAGTTTTTTCTTTTTCTTCCTCGTCGTCGTACTCTTCTTCGTCGTCGCCCCAATCAGCCTCGTCATCTTCAATTAGCAACCACTCGCCGGTTTCCTCATTGAGCCAGTACCATGCGTCATATTCGCAGTCGTACCAGCAATAGCAATCATAGTCCTCGTCGTACTCGTACTCTTCGCCTTCTTCAAAATAATCAAAAACCGAATCAAGTTCCTCGTCGTTTTCTATTTCGACAGGGTTGTTGACAATGAATGTGAGATGAAACATAAAAACTCCTAAACGTTGATGATTTGACCGCGAAACTCTACCTGTCCATCAGCCCACTTATGAACCAACTCAGGCCACAAAATCCTACCATCCTTGAATGTCAAGACGGCAAACCCAGACCTGTGGTTTAATGGATTCCCTTCGCCATAATCAAATTGCGGGCCGTAGGGTTCGGCAAGTGTTCCAGTGTCTACCCCATAACGGTTGCCGTTGTAATCAGCAAATGGCGTTACCTTCAAAGAGTGCAGATGGCCAGTGACAATGCTGATGCCAGCATTGACTGTATTGTTGTGCGCGGCGTGAATGCCAGATCGGAATCTGTGTTTGATGATGCAGTCTTTGGTAGGCCATACAGACCAAGCAAAATCCCAGGCTGGCAGATGGTCTTGCAGCTTGAATCCATACACTTCTTTGTATTGCGGAGCTTGGGATGCCAGCTTGTTTGCAAAACGCGAATCGTGATTGCCCCAAGTAAACAACAGCTTGCAATTGTGTCGTGCAGCTTTGGCCGTTTCCTCAATCTCGCCAAGATGCGTCTGGACAGCCTTCAGTTCTTCTATTACAGATGGAGTTTTAGACCAACCCAGCGGGTCGTGCCTGCTGATAGTGGCCCCGTCAAATGCATCACCGTTGGAAATAACGGCGTGCGGCTTCAGTTCCTTGATTGCCCACAGCAGACCTTTGTAGGCGGTGGTGTACTCGCCAGGCCAGAAGTGCGCGTCGCTAAAAACGATTATGGTCTGGTCCAGTACGCCGAGTTCAATTTTGTTCAGCGAGGTCTGAATTGGCTGGAACTGAGAGTATTTCTTTGCCCTATCGTCAAAGCTAATCAAAGGCTGGTTTGTTTCTTTTTCAATTCTTCGCCTACGATTAAGGACAGAACGTTCAGAAACGTCTAAGTGCTTTGCTACTAATCCAGCAGAACCATATCGGCTCCAAATATTGATAAATTCTTCTCGGGAAACTTTAGGTTGCATGGTGACTCCACAAAGTTGCGTGGAATCTATCACATAGCTATTGCAACATTACGCTATTGTTGCGCCAGTTTGGAGTTGGGCAATGGTTAAGCCCCCGGTGTATTGAAAATGCGGAAACTCTTTGAACGTCTTCCAATCGCCAGCCCACTCTAGGCCGCAAGCCTTACCGATCTCGCCGATTTGTTTCCAGACGGCTTGATCGTCCCAAATGGCTTTACCGTTGACTAGCGGCACGACATCCAAGGCGCAGCGGTGGTTGTGCCATGACTGCCCCGCCTTGGCTCTGGTAACTATGTTGCCAGGGGCTGTGCGGCCTTGGGCGTATAGCGCGTTTTGGCTGTCGCTGTCTCGGTAGGTGGAGGTCACCAGCAAGTCAATACCCTTGGCCTTGGCGGCTTCCACAAACGCTTGTGCCCGCTGTTTAACGGGCGGTGCTAGGTCATCTAAACTGCGGGAGTTAATCATTTGGCGGCAACTCCGTTGATTTTCTCAGCGGTGCGCATACCAGACAAGCCCAGCATTCCTAACATTAGGGGCATCATGGTTCCCATATCCATTTGAGGGAACTTTACAGGGTGACCATAGAGCGCACTGCCCCACTCAGCAATAGGGCCAATAACGAATTGCACAGCAAAGCCTGCACCGCAAACCCAACCAATACCGGGTCGCCAGCCAGATACAAAAATGCTGGGGTTTGCTGCCTCTGCTTTATTGATGTCCAGTTGGCCTGCAATGATGGATAGCTCACCGGACTGTTGCAACTTGAACAGTTCCATTTTTGCAGCCGCAGCTTGCACAGGGTCAGGCCACAGCCTGTCCATTACCTTCCCACCAATGTCAAGCAGTGCGGATACGGGGTCAAGTGCCATTTGTTTCTCCTACTTTGATTTCGTCCATGTGGCTACCGACCTTCAGGCCAGACAACCAACCAATGAGTCCACCTACGATGGTCTGGAACGCGGGGCCGATAATTTCAAAAATCTTGGTGTTGTCTACTTCCTTGACAAACAACCCATGCACCAACGCACCGATAAGGACGACAACCACAGAACAAAGCGTGGCGGTCACCATCATGGTGACCATGTAAATGAGCCTGTCTTTCGGTTCCATCACTTTGCCCTTTCGTACAACTGCTCAATTTTTGAGCGGATTTTTACGCTGTCGGCAGACCCCATTATTGTCGCCAAGTTAGCGTAAATCAGCGTTAACTGCTCCTTGGTACACACTGGGCCGGACTCGTCTAGCCAGTCCAAAATTTTGTTTGTGCGTTCCTTGGGGTCATGGCTGGAGTAGGCTATGTTTACAAACTCAGATACGCTGCACTCACGCTTGACCGTTGCGCCGTAGACCAGCGACAAGATGAATAGCGGAATGAGCCAGCGCACATTTACAACCCCAGCAGCTTCTTGGCAAATTCAACAGCAACGCCCGGGCCGAGGAGCACCGCAGCAATTACCACATAGAGCAAATACTCAATCTTGGTCATTCGCTTGTCGCCCTTGGCAAAGCTGGATTGAATGTTTTCATACCGCGAGGCGCATACCGCCTCATGCACACTCAGGCGCTTGTCGGTATCGGTGGCAAGTTCGTGGGTATCGTCGCTCATGGTTTATTCATACAGAATGTTGACGGAGCCAGCGTCAAAGGTGTCAGTGCCGCTTGATGTGGTAAGCCGTATTGCAGTTAACACCCCGCCAGTAATAGTTTTTGAACCAGCAGACATAATAATTGAATTGTTTCCATTTTTACTTGTGACTCCAAATGTTGTCCAAGTATTTCCAGATACATTTGTTAATACAATAGTTCCAGATATAGTATCCGCAACTGCGGTTAAACCATTACTGTAACAAAATGCTGTAGTTATATTTGTAGCAAATAAAGCACTTGGCGTAGAGTTAGTCCCGCCCGCATTACCTGTGTACCCAGTATTTTCAAAAGTTGGCGTTGCACCATACCCAAGCTGGTAGATAAGACTTGGCGTTGTTGAACTTATTGATATAGCATTAAGCATCACGGTGATGCGCTTGACCCATGAAGGTATGCTGGTGAAGTCCACATTGGTTTGCGTGGTCAGGGTGACCGCAGTCCCCGATGTCAAATAGCTTGCGCCAGCGACGAGTCCAGAGCCAAGCGTCTTGTTCGTCAGCGTCTGCGTGTCAGTCGTACCGACCACAGCACCGGCAGGGTTGCCAACGCCACCAGCAGGGAATGTGACCCCAGATGTTCCGCTAATTGTGGTTGCCATAGTTATCCTTTAGGCCCATGAGCCGACGTTGGTGGCGCTACCAGATGCGCCAATTGGGTAAATTTTCATGTAGCTATTTGTAGTTGTTGTGTACGCCCCACCCGGAGCGACTGATAACGTGTATTGCGGAATGAACGTACCGCCAGCATTGATGGAAACCATGCCAGCGCAAAAAATGCTGTTGTACAAATTAGTACCTCCAACGGTGGTTAGTGTAGTTGCACTTGCAGTTTGAATAAAACCGTTAGAGCCATTCCCCGAATTAAACTGCACGAAAGATGTTCCGCTAGCGTTGAGCAAAACATCGTATGCAATGCTGTTCAAAGTTGCAGTTCCACCAAATCCAATTTGAAATGCATGGCTAGTTGCACCTGCGGTCTTAGAAAATGCTGCAACCATTTCAAACGCATACACCGTGCTTGCAGAAAGTGTTACGCCAACACCCAATATGCTTTGGGCTGTAGTGACATTAGCGCCA
>Ga0136641_1000096_pt1 | contig 35675 bp, 37 predicted proteins | sample EliLak1302023Y_FD_115312 | JGI IMG/M metagenome (GOLD analysis project Ga0136641, IMG submission 115312) | Freshwater microbial communities from Elizabeth Lake, Yosemite National Park, California, USA - 13020-23Y | ecosystem: Environmental > Aquatic > Freshwater > Lake ...
ACACTTGCACGAGCCAAGTTAATGTACAATAAAAAAACTCAACTGTATAAAATTGTAGTTGCATTTAATGTACATAAAAAAGAAAATGATAATGGAGATACTGTACATGTATTTCCTACACAGGCTAAATGCGATTATGTTAGCGGTGATATTGTTTATAAAACACTGCAAAAAGATAAAGAACGTATTATGCAATTGGTTAAACAACAACTGCGCACAGATAATATTGAGTTTGTTTAACCTTTTACTACAGAGAATCGACTTATTATATTGATAATGTGTTTGCGGCCTCTATACGCATAGTCATTAATGATTAAAGGTCGGTTTCTCTGTAGTGAAAGGTTCAAAAAGATAATAGGACCCATTTGAGTCCTATTATCAGTGGATTATCTACGCGAGTTTCAGGATAATCCCCCGCCCAGTTTGTTCCTGCCACTAGGGCTAGCCTCTACCACTAGAAGGTATATGGTCACTGGTTCGGTGCAGTAACGCAAGATCTATGTCATTACTCAACTATAGATAGTGATCTCCCAGACTTCTAGCTCCTGATCATGTACTATAACTATATCCTGCTGCCTACGGTTTACATATATACACTATGGTGGGACTCCTGTGAGTCGAACACAGCACCAACGGATTATGAGTCCGCTGCTCTAACCAACATGAGCTAGAGTCCCACTATACTATATACACTGTATATGAATACTTATTATACACTCGATAGTAGAGTCGTCATAGTGATCTCTCAAGTGTATAAGGTTCTCTGTTGTAGATACACTACAGCAAGGTTGACAACTACTGTGATCTACGGTGGAAAAACCGTGCCAAATCGGTGGAAAACCGTTCCAAAACCTTCCAAAACGTAGGCATTCTAGGTCAGAAATCGTGAATTTCAGCGTGAAAATCTACGGTGGATCTACAGTCCAAAGGCTGTGGGGCAGAGAGGCTATCGTAAAATGGTGCCAACCATTCCCCACAGTAGACCAAAGGAAAAACCACTGTAGAAGACCTTTTCTTTGGTACCCCCGACCCCCTACAGCGGGGTATTGCTATATAGTGTATCGAGTGTATATGTACTGTTCAACGCACTCAACTAATCCCCAACAGTCTGCAGCGGGGTTTCTGTATACGGGTGGTTGCTCTAGCGGGGCATTACCTATACACTATAGCTATGCGTCTATTCCGACTCTTTACCACTATACTTGTCACTACGTGTCTCTTTGGTTGTGCTACTACTAGTGATACCTATACTCAATATCGACATGATCCCTACACTGCTGCGGTTGCTGATCTAGTCACTACTGCTGTTGCTGTCCGCAATGGAGCACATGAGTTAAACCCCGTGGGAGTCAACGGGGTTATAGTGGCAAAAGGTATATACTTATTTGGCATACGACCCAGTTTGGATGTGGCGGCAAGGGCTGCTTATGATCGTAGTGCTAGTGCTATATGGTACGGGGCCGCTGTGAACAATCTTGTATTGATCCTATTTCCCTCTGCGGGAGTGATAGCAGTTGTGGCGGGACTCGGGGCTGGTTACACTGTATATAGGGACTAGTTCTTATCTTTAAACCGGTCCAGGGTATTCAGTAAGTGATTACGTATCTCTATACTACGACTTCTAGCCACTAGTTCTTTGAGGAAACCCATGCACCATATCAAGTGTAGGGTTTTGTCCTTATCTGCATAGGGGTTCGAGTCAAGAGTTTGATCCAGCAGGGCGCGGAACTGTTCTTCTTCTGTGGGCTTGTGTGGGGTGCTCATATACATATTTAATATCGATAAATATTTGCAAGTTGCGACTTCACACGCAATAAATAATATATAGATATAACATATGGCACTACCTTCGTTCAATCCCGATCCTGCACCCGGTTCTCCACCGTTGAGTATGCTTGACATACAGGGAGAGTTTGGGGGATCTGCACCTATCAGTTTAAGTGAATACTACTCTGCGGCCTCGGGCATTCCGGCTAGTGGCACCATATCCATACGCAACTTCTACGGTACCAGTGCTCGTAAGACCATAGACCTGTATATCAGCGATCCCACTATCAACTACAGTGTTTATGGCGCGGCCGTCAGTGCTGGCTATGTAGCCGGAATTTCAGACGTAACAGTCCACGTTAATCCCGGAGTGTATGTGGGCAGTGGCTCTCCTTATCTCTATGGCATGGAGGTAAACAGTTTCTCTCCTGGCGACAAAGTCACTGTGATCAACAGCGGTTACATCGTGGGCCGTGGCGGGGATGGTGGGGGTGACGTGTTTGGATCTAATCCTGGAAATCCAGGTACTCCGGGCGGAAATGCTGTTTATTTGAGCAGTCCCACTACTATCTACAACTACGGCACAATAGGCGGGGGCGGAGGTGGCGGAGGAGGATCAACTGGTGCTCAAACTAACAAATCAGGCACCTTCTGGGGTGGAGGTGGAGGTGGCGGAGCTGGTTATAGTCAGGGCTCGGGCGGCTACGACTCGGGCAGCGGAGCACCTGGAAGCCCCGGCACCACACTAACTGGCGGTGCCGGGGGACATGGCTATGACCCCTACAGTTTAACCGGCGGTGCTGGGGGAGATTTGGGTGTTCCTGGTGCTGCAGGGGGAAACAACTACGGTAAATACCCGTCGACCGGGGGTGCAGGGGGATCTGCGGGCTACTATATTGTGGACGTCAGCAACCTAGTTACTTGGGGCTACACAGGAGACCGACGAGGCTTGTCCGGGTAACAAATATCTTGTATAATTAAGGAATAAACTATATGAACACTGTAAAATTCAAAATCAAAGGCTATGACGAAGCCACTCAATCGTTAATTGTATCGTTTGCATCGGACACCACCGCTAACCAAGACCCGGATGCCTATTCAGGGCTCGCATTTCAACCTTTGAGAATGTGGCCCGATGTTGCCAACATTGAAGACTTGAAAAAAAGTTTGGCCCGTGTGGGTATGCATCATGCAGAGCTGCAAGAAAAACGAGAAAAGAAAGCGACTGACCCTACGTTCCTGCAGGCCGTGGCTGATCTAGTGGGTCAGACCTATGAGTATCCCGTTGCTGACTTGGTCACCTCGGACTCTATTGCAACCCCATTTTTATCAGTATAATATATTATGAAACGCAAACCATTTGCGGCATTTGGCCGTGTATTATACGCTAACTACTACGATGCCGGGGAAGTGCAAGATTTTACCACCCAGGCTAATAGAAAAACAGTCCTGTTTTTCACAGATGCAGATCTTACCGTGAGAGATAAAGAGACCAATGACATTGCCTATGAATGCAGTCCCGGGTGGTTCAAGAGTGGAGATTATGTAGACGGCACCTACACCTTTACAGTTAACCAACCGGGTACTTCTTGGTGCTATGATCCATTGGTCAATCATGACTACGTTCCGATAATAGAACCTTTTATGTTGAATCAAGGTCAAACAGCCGAACTGCCGGTCAATACCAATCTATTCTTATGCATGGGCACACTAGAAGTCAATGGTCAGCCTGTCAATGGCCCCTATCAGTTGGCAATTCGCACGGGTGCTGCTTCATTATCTGCAACAACTGATGTGTATGGATTAATCTTTAAATGAAATATGCGACAAAACTTGATTATACAATTGATACAAGCTGCCTAGCAGACGCTACTATTACGCCATATCGTAGCTTTGCTAGATTACAGAGATATATACAGGGCATACCGGCTGACTACGAGGCTCTGGCCGAGAGTGGGTTTTCCGCAAGAAACAAAAGTATCAGTAACGAAGATCTGTTGATTCAACAACTTCCTCCACAATTGCTAGCACTTGAACGTCCCTACGTTCTCTATTTGGAAATACCAGCCTATGACGGACCCAGCCCAGTGTTGCCCGCACATAGAGATTTTGGTAAAAAATGCAGTATCAACGTATATCTTGAAACAAACGAAGAAACAACTGTGTTCTATAAATGGAATCGTGATCTGCAGATATCCGAATACGAGGAAGAGTTCTGTTCAGCCACAGGTGATGTTTGGTTGATGAACACAGACGCTCCGCATTCTGTACTGCTAAAACAAAACAGGGCACGCCGTATGATAACAATCTGTTTTGCCAAATCACGATATGAGGAGGTATTAGCGTGTTTCAAAAACAACTGATACAAGAGATCGAAGTCGATAATGGTAGACAATTAAGAATTTATGATAACGTGTTTGACATGGAATATCGTCATAGCCTGTATGCTTTTGCACTATCATCTAAATTTCAAATTGGTTGGGCAGATAGTGTACAGGCAGAACATAGGAAACATCAATTCCTACATTCTGTGTTCTCAATTGAAGATTTAAACCGTGCTGATCTATTGGGAAGATTAGGCAAGACTCCTGTTGCACAAGAAATGGTAGGATATACATTGAGTAAATGTATATTAAATCTATCTACTCCTTCCGACGTAAATTTTGTACATGCGCATCCAGAAGACAAGATACTTCTCTACTATATTAATCAAGAGTGGCACGATGGATGGCATGGAGAAACTCTGTTTTTTGACGAATCAGGTAAGCACATCATGTTTGCCAGCGCCTATACCCCCAATAGGCTCATTGCATTTGATGCAAAGATTCCGCATACTATTCGGCCGCAGTCACATATTGCTGCCTTTTATAGATTTACCCTAGCCCTACTATATACAAAATGCTAATTGTTATAGATGACGTACTAGATAGCGGAAATCTTGCTCTCCTGCATACATTTTTCACTACCAGCCCCCAGGCTCGACTGATGCAGTGGGTTGATGGAAGTCTAGACTGGTTCCTAAAAACCAATGGACCTATTTCTAAAATCTTAAATAGAGTGTCTCCTGTGTTTGATATATCCAATATGGTTGGCGTGGACCAGTGGGCACACTATGGAACCAGACCTGATTGGCATACAGACAAAGATGAAACCCTGGCTGAACGCACAGGACAAATAGCTACACCAATTTGCAGCATCGTGTTCTATGCTGAAATAGATAATCTAACAAACGGAAAATTCATGACTAACGACATAAGTGTTGCCCCAAAGACCAATAGACTATTGGCGTTCTCCCCGGGTATATTACACGGAGTCGAAGATTTCACAGGCACTAGATTATCTGTTGCCATAAATCCGTGGGCAAAGAAACCGGAAGGATACTGATATGATACAGCCTATAATACCAATTAATAACTATGGCAGAGACTATATGGCCTGTTGGGATAACTTCCTTACAGATGCAGAGATTAATCTATTACTGTCTCAACCAGAGTGGTTAACTGCTACACAAGCAACTGTTGGGCAAAATGATATTGATACTAACGTGCGAGAAACTCACATCAGCTGGCTAGGTCAAAAACCAGGGCTAGAAATAATTTGGGCAAAAATATCAAAGGTAGTTGCCGATGTGAATCGTAGATATTTTCAATTTGATCTAACAGGCATCTATGAACCTATGCAGTTGGGTATATACAGCTCAGAAAAAAGCGGACATTACGATTGGCACATAGACCATGGAATAAAAGATAGCCTGCCACCTCGTAAGCTATCTATAGCATTGACTTTATCAGATAGTCATGAATATGAGGGTGGCGAGTTTCAAGTTAAAATTACAAATGATGAACCACTTATCCTTGATACCAAGCGTGGCAGGGCTTGGTTCTTTCCTTCTTATACCCTACATAGAGTAACGCCCGTTACCAAAGGCATCAGGCGTTCTATAGTAATATGGGTGAGTGGCCCAGCCTTTAAATGATATTACCCAGACTTGAAGATAGTAATACGCTTCAGGGTTTCTGAGTTAGGGTCAAGAACAGTCCATGCACAGCCCAACACGGGGGTCAGATGTATGTGGCTTCTAGGCAGGAAGTAACTGTCTACACTGTCAGCAATGGCCAATTGATCCACTATATTGGCAATCACGCTGTCTACAGCAATAATACTCTGGGCACCTTCTAGCACGCCTAACCAATCAAATATGCAATCAGTAATGGGTTTGATTTCGACAACTTTCCAACCCTGGGGTATCCAACTAGGGTCAATGGTAGTCTTATAATCGCTACCCTCTAGGTGTACAACTACGTAGGGCTCATCACCCTGAATACCTACTTGACCTTTCAGTGCAGCTTCACGTTGGGAGTCACGAGTAATACACTGATCCAATGTCCATTTCTGCTTAAAGGGTACTCCTGCAATATGATATTTGATTTGATCAAAGCCTGTAATCTGAAACTCCGGCCGTTTAGACATCTCTGGGTGACTAGACAGGCTTTGGTATAGGCAAATGATCTCGTCGCATTTAAAATTGCGGAGCCTCTCCATGGGGGTCTCGTAGAAGTAGGCATTGCCATCTACTACTAGGGGTATCCATTTGATCCAAGACACTGTTTGGGTTACTGACGGGACAAACTCCTGGGCTATGGGCCAAAGAACTTCGTAACCCTCATCATAGTAATGACGAGCAATGGGAAGAGCGATAACGATATCGCCCAACCCTCTAGATTGTATAAAACCAATTTTCTTTTTAGCCATTTATTCTCGAATAGTTAAGTACGTTGCCTGCACCGTATTGTGCTTCGGCAATCATTTTGCATTCCCAGTCATTGTTAGCATTAACGCGAACATTGGCTGTTTGATAAGGGTTCAAGCGGATCCAAACTTCGTATGTGTACATGAATACTCCTTGTTGCAATGTATTAATTATACAGTGATTTTACCAGTTTGTCAACCATTTAGAAATAGGTTATATTGCCCATTTCTGGAAAATAGCACTCGTTGCGTGCTAGTGGCATATCAACCCTAGCTTCACAGTAGATATTCGGAACACCTAGCCCTATGGCTAATGCTAAATTACTACTTTGGTTTCCGATAAATGTGTCAGCACCTGCAATAACATTGGCTACTTCTAACATTGTAGATGTAGCATAGTAGGGTAGGTCCCAACCTGTCATATTACGGAATGCAGTGTATTCTTCAGGCAACCCTACAAACACGGCCTTATGCTCAAATCCTTGCGTAGTCCAATCTAGCCATTGTGCTCCGGGTCGTCCGGGTATCCATCTTTGACTACGGCTTATAACAATGTTTCTACCCTCTATAGTCTTTGGGTTAGGCACAGTGAGCCAGGGTGTTGATTTGGCTTTGAGTGCGTCTTCTGGGCTCAATCCAAACACACTGCTATAGACATCGATATAGTTTCCAGGATGGCCTACAAAGGGTGGGCGGAACTTGTCCAAGTTATGACTAATGGCATGCACCTTTGGGTCCATGACTTCAAATGCGCTAATGTAATCTTGTGCGAGCATAAAGTCCCGCATGTATGCAAAGTCGCCCTGTGTCATGCGACCCTGATGAAAAGCTGTAGGTAGGCTACCATAGTAGTGTTGCCCTATCCAGTTCATTTGATCTAGATGTAGATAGAACTCTCCGCCTCCAAAATGTTTTACCATAGGCAGTCCATAGAGTAGATCGCCAAATGCACCGGAATGTTTAAAAGTTTTCATATTATATTATATACACATATATTTACATGGTGCAACTGTTGCCCATTAAGATCATGATAAATATCGTGCCAAGGAACACAAATGTCATTTACTCATGTAAGCATAACCGAATTAATCAGCACTGCTACCTATAATACTATACAAAATACTATTCACGGTGCATTATCATTGTATGGATCTGATCCCACAGGCGGACAAATAACATCGGGCGGTAATATAGTACACTCCGCTGGGGAATGGTTACCTTTGTACAACGACATCAACAGATGTACTATACACCAAACAGGTAATCCTTTGCTCGTACCGTTTAGCAATACATGCACAGCCTACTTTGTCAATCTACTTGGTGATGCTGCTGATCTTGCATCCAATGGAAACGTTTATAACGTAGGAGACAATCAGTTATCACAAATTGTCACTTCTAGCCAAAGAACTTTATCTTGGGACAATGCAAGTACAGTTCACCATACCGTAACATACGATTGGACCAACGTCAACAAGGCAGACTACTTTTTCAATCTTGGCGGAAAGATCACAGCATCGTTAAGTTATCTAGCAGGATTGTATATTGGACAAAACGCCGCATGGACTACATTGATCGACAATGCGACTACTCCGTTAGCTGGATACAAAATTGACAGATCAAATAGATACGGCAGTGCATACACTAGAACAGAAGGTTCTAACACTATTACAGTTACCTTTACTCGTAACAACCTATATTCGTATACAGTAAACATAGCAATATCAACTACTGCTGGTCAAGTAACTTTACCAATAACTGGTGCAGTATTGCACTACATTTCACGAGGCGATCTAGGAGGAATTGGAGCACCTGAACCAGTCTATCAAAACACTGTAACATTTGATGGAAGTTCCGGACCTGCAGGTCCTTACAAGTCACTATATATTTCTCCAACATCATTACAAGATTTTACTTTTAGCACAGATGGAACAGGAGCCACAGCTCAAACCATAACATTGACCAATTATGGTAATATTGATATTACTATATCGGCAATAACTCCTACCCTAACGGGTGGAGTAGTAGCTCATATTGACACTAATGGACTAGGCAACTTTAAGTTAACAGCAGGTACTCCGGGGCCTGCAAAGACATTTACGTTGTATTACACTGGATCAAACGCCGGATCATATTCTAACTATGTCTATATAGATAGCAATGCTGATAACTCTAGAGCTACCATTAACACAAAGCAGATTATTAGCGGGTTTGTATTAACACCCGCAAGTTTCTCACAAACAGTATTATCTCCAGGCAAATTGAGTCAACAATTTGTTATAACCAATGCTGCTTCTTATGTTGATTATTCATACAGTATAGTATTGGGCGGTACAGGGTTCTCTGTAACAAAAACAGAGTTTGGTCCTACATTTACATTTGACAGTACTGGGTTATCTAATGGGACATACAGTATAACATTAAGAGTTACAGTAAATGGGTTTTCTGCTACTGCTACCGCCACTGTCGTGTTAGATATTGAAACTAGACACATCGGAGAATGGATAAGTCCGCGTAGCCCATATAATGCCATAGTTGGAATGAGTTATGACGTAGTAGGCGGAATTAGACAGTTAACTATTGGCGTGGGCCGTGGCGGGGATGGCGAGCTTGAACTTTATCAGCAAAGTGATGCCACTAAGGCCATCAATATAGAATCAACCTTGGGTATCAATGCTGATCCTAATCCAGCATTGGGCCCTCCTTTATATCCAGGCAATGACGCCGGCGGACGCTTCTGGTGTCAGTTTATGAAAGGTCCAGGTTGGGGTGGTTATGGAGTTATATTAAGTGATTACACATCTCCATACGTTGGTTATCAAACTATTCCTGTATCCAGTAATTATATAAAACGTAGTTATAAATTCAATGCTAAAACAACTGGAAATTACTCTTGGTCATTCTGTGTAGACGATAGTGGTTGGGTAGAGATATCTACAGAAAATGGACTATATACTACAGGCGGTGGTACTTATAGATATCCAACAACTGGCAGTGTATACCTAACTGCAGGCGAACATGTGCTAAACATTTTTGTTCGAAACACAGGTCGTCCGGGACAAATCGCATTTTTGTTAACAGATGATTCAGATGGTTCTACGGCATGGAGTACACTGCTTCCTATCAGAACAGCCTATCAAGGGTGGATGGAAGTATATAAAATAGTATTGAATCAAGGGGCTTATACCTATCAAAGCGCAGGTTATATTGTTAAAGATGGTGGAATGGTATTTGACTCTTCAGATTACTATGGAGGATTAAACTATGGATCTTTTTTTGCTGGAGGATCTATTTTTAATATCAATGATGATGGATTTGGTAATTTACAAATCACTTTTGGCACCAAAACGGCATCTGCTAGTTCTTATGATGATGTGACATTGAACGAAATCCCTTACTTGCCTTATTATTATTCTGAACATAATGCCACTAGGTATGTCAATTTAGAAGCAAAGCCGGCCAATGGAACTACACAATACTTTATTGGTTTTAGTGCTCCTGTTGCATATTTTAGTAATGTTGTAACTCTTCCAAAATCATATCCAAGGTAACATCAATACCTAGCACCTTGAATTAAACACTAGGATAATTAGTGTATATGCAGGCTAAACCTCGTCCCAAGTTCACATGGCACCGTAATCCAGTGTTAGATACTACGATGACATTCGAAGATGATCCATTTATGGTGTACTATCCCGACGAGTGGAATGAACAATATGAACATGTTTGGTATATTGATCCTAGATTTAACCCAACTGATGACACTGTCTGGGCAATTAAATGTATACCTACTGGTGTAAACATAGGTATTAAGAAGGAAGGCTATGTTATTCCCAATGTTAAGATAGAAGTTAATCCTGCTCTATCATATCTAGATGTTGATATCAACGAATGTTGTCCTGCCTATTGGGATCTGGCATATGAATGTGCATGGGAATTAGATTCAGAGTACACAGAAGAACGCACCTGGGTAATCAAATTTAGTCCAGCTTATAGAAAACCTAAAAGTTGGAAATGGTACGGTGTTATAGAATTAAATATTCCTAAATTAGATGTTGTATTCATCAGCTATAACGAACCTAATGCAGAAGACAATTGGCTTCGTGTATTGGAGAAAGCTCCACATGCCAAACGAGTAGATGGGGTTAAAGGTATCTTCAATGCTCATAAAGCCGCAGCAAAGTTGGCATCGACTGACATGTTTTATATAGTTGATGGTGATGCATATCTAACAGATAATTGGCAGTTTGATTTTAATCCCATTATATTTGATAGAGATTGTTCATATGTATGGTACAGTCGTAATCCTGTAAACGATCTTATTTACGAAAACGGTGGAGTTAAATTATTCCCTAGATCCTTGTTGAGAAAGAAACGTAAATGGACCTCACTAGATATGTTTACAAGTATATCTGATAAGATTAAAGTAATGGATACCGTTAGTAACACAACAACATTTAACACAGACGAGTTCTCAACATGGCGTAGTGCTTTTAGAGAATGTGTTAAACTATATACTATCAATCAAACAACTAAATTAAATGTATGGCTAACCATTGGGGAAGATAAACCATTTGGGAAACATGCCATTGCAGGAGCAGAGGCTGGTTATCAATATGCAAAAGACAATGCAGACAACTACAAAGCACTAAAGAACATCAACGACTATGAATGGTTGTACAATCAATTTAATAAAAGAATAGAATGAGTATAGAAACAAATCGTATACAGAGAACAATTAAGATAGTAAACGAAGTTAGCCCTACATTCTGTTTGGCAAAATGGCATCATACATCTATGTATCTGCATCTGGGTAATACTCACAGTTGCTATCATCCTGCACCACATGCCATTCCCCTAGCTGAAATAAAAGACAATCCGGGAGCACTACACAATACACTTCAAAAGAAGAAAGAACGTGCAGAGATGTTAGTAGGCGAGAAGCCCGATGGTTGCCAGTACTGTTGGAATGTCGAAAGCCTAAGTCCTGATCATATATCCGATCGTATGATTCGCAATGCTAGCCTTTATACTCCAGAACGCCTAGATGAGATCACTGATAACAATTGGCAACTAGATGTTAATCCAGATTACATAGAAGTCAGCTTCAGCAATGAGTGTAATTTTAAATGCGGATATTGTCATCCTAAACATTCTAGCAGTTACTACAGTGAGATCAAACAGTTTGGACCTTATCCAAACGTAAAGAATCACGGCAACAGCATTGACCAATTTACTATTCATCAAGAAGAAAACAATTCCTGGATTGAGGCTTGGTGGAAGTGGTGGCCTGAAATGTCTAAGTCACTAAACATCTTACGTATTACAGGCGGCGAGCCTTTGATGCACCGTAGTACTTGGAGATTGTTCGAACATCTAAAACAGGAACCAAAACCCAACTTGGAACTTAATCTTAACAGTAACTTTGGAGTTAAGACCGCAATGGTTGAGCGCCTTAGTGATAATGTAAATGTATTATTAGAGAGTAATTCTATAAGTAGATTTAAATTATTCTCTAGTATGGACAGTTGGGGTCCTCGAGCAGAGTATATGCGTACAGGATTAGATACAGAATTGTGGGAACATAATCTTGATCATTACATTCGAACAACTCATTCCGAAGTTTCTATTATGTGTACTTTTAATATTTTGAGTGTGACTTCGTTTACTGATTTTCTAAAAAAGATATTAGAATGGCGGGTAACTTACAATGACATCATACAGGTGCCGGCTGATAAGAAGATAAGGAAGATACGATTCGATACTCCTTATCTAAAAGAGCCTTTGCAGTATGATATGCACATTCTTCCAAAAGAAGAATTCATTCCATATCTTGATCAAATATTGACATTCATTGATGATAATAGAGATGAGGATGACATTACTAAGTTCTCAGATATGGAGTATGAGCGATTCCGTAGAGTAAGAGATTACTTTGCAACAGTAGCATACGACGAAGATCGTATTAAAGAAGGACGCATAGATTTCTACAATTGGTTTACTGAATACGATCGTAGAAGAAATGTTAATTTTCTAGAAACATTTCCAGAAATGACAAACTTTTGGAACATGTGTAAAAACTTATCTATAAATATGCTACTATAATGAATAAGTTAACTGACATCTTTGCTAATAATCTGTTTAATGGTGCCCAAGATTTTAATAATGGGGCACCTTTACCAATGACGGTTATTGATAACTTTCTACCAGAATCATTTGCTAAAAAGTTGTTCGAAGAGAGTACTAGTGTAGAAGATACAGAGTGGAAAACATTTACACGAAATGGTAGTCATATGAAGGAACTAAACAAACTTCATCTTACTCCGGATGCTTTTCATCTAGTGTCATATCTTCACAGCAGTTATTTTCTAAATCAGTTGTCTGCCTACACAGGCATTACTGGATTGATTCCAGATCCTCATATGGTGGGTGCAGGATATAGTAAAAGTTTTAATGGTGATATACTTAAAGTTCATAATGATTTTAATTGGAACGATACATTGCAATTACACAGAGTATTATCACTTATAATCTATCTAACTCCTGAGTGGGATCCAAACTGGGGAGGTGGTTTAGATTTTTATGACAACAAAAAAGAAAACATAATAACTACTGTAGATACACTATTCAATCGATGCCTAATATGGAAATATGACAAGGTTGGATATCATGGATACGAAACTCCTATCAGTTGTCCTATTGACATACATAGAACAACCTTTAGAGTATTCTATTATACAAGTAATTCAACACACTTGAAAGACGATCCGCCGCACAGGAGTCAATATTGGATTGATCCTGTTACTAAATTACCTTACGATGTTAAGGAAGAAAAATAAATTATGATATACACTAATACAAATGCTCATCACGGTTCCTTTGAAAAATCTCTATTTAAAAATTTATCAGAAGCCCAATTAGAACCTAACTCAATTTACTGGTATGATCAACATGATCATGTAATCAGGGGAACTCCATTTCCTGTGTTCATTGAAGATAAACACTGGGAACATTTACGCAACGATCCTACCGCAAAAATATTCATGTTTTACGGAGATGAATATTTTAATATGAATGATGTAGATGATTGGTGCAACATTATAAAATTACAAACAATTAATCCGTCTCAAATATATTTGATAACAACAGATGAAAATTGGACTAAATGGGTTACTACCCGATTTGCAGAACAGGACATAGTCGGAGTTAATGTACAACCGTATAATCTTTTAATGGGAAGATGCCAAGTTCAAGAAAACGAATCGAACATTACAAATAGATTCAGTTCTCTCAGTAGGAATTTTAGTGACTGGAGATTACACATGTATGCAGAATTACTTGACAGAGATATATTGAAACATTTTAATTATACATTTAACAATATTTGTCCTTACGGTGATATCGTAACATTTGATCAAGATACTATGAAAGAAATATTAAACTCAAAAGGTTATAATACTTCTTCAGAACAGTTTAATAATTGGTTATCCAATGTACCGTATGAATTGTCGACTAACGTATTGGAAAAGATGTCTCAACAGACATTTGATGTTATTAAATCGTCAGGTATACATTTAACAATTGAATCACATTTTGATCCGTTTTGGACTAATTCAGGAAAAGTAGATTCAGTTGATCCTCAATATTTTTCACCAGCCTTTCCGACTGAAAAATTTTACAAGGCAATTGCTTGCCATAAGCCTTTTATATTATTTTCAACTCCGTATTTTTTGAAAGAAATTAAAGAAAACTTGGGTTATGAAACATTTCATCCATACATAGATGAATCCTATGATAGTATATCGGATAACAACTTACGTCTTATGGCAATAGCGGATGAGATAGAAAGAATATCTAAATTATCAAATGAAGATTTCAATTCTTTATTAACAAACTGTGCAGCAATATCTGAAAGAAATTTTAATTTATTCGTTACACAAAAATCCGAAATACAATTCGGTGATAAGTTTGACTGGGTACATGAATATCTAGTACAATTTCCATATTAATTAAAAACTGCCTTGATAAATTTTGTATTTGAAACATTAAGCGATGATGGACTACTGCTAAATTTGGTTAACTGCCCGGATGTAAATTCGTCTGGTATAAAAAGATTTACAGTAAGTCCTACTATATCTTCTCTTATTAGATGTTGGAGAGTTGATTATCAACATAGGGGAGATATTGCAAATTCAATTTCGCATTCTTTCTCACCACCGGCATCCGGATCCTACATTATTCCAGTAGGTGTAGCACACTCTCCACATGACTGGTGCGGACCGGAGTCTTTTGATAATAGTTCAGCTATTCAGCCCTTTAAAAATTTATTTTATTATCTAAATGAAACATACTTAGAAGATTTACGTAGTGGTAGAGCATTTTTATTATTAGACCAAACACACGAAGGTTATCAAACAAGTTGGCTTTGGGATTGGTTCTTTAAAAGTTGCTCTCATTATGGCATCAATCCCCGACAAATTATCTATCTAACTGGTAATATGGATTGTAATACTCAATATGATAAATGGGCAGAAGCCACTGGTAATACACAAAATAAAATGTTAGTGATACCACATGCACATTTTGAAAATGTGATTTATGAAATTTCTGAAGGTTACAAACATCTTAAAATGTTCCCTCCGGGTATAACATCAAAGAGAGAACTACCCACAGTAGATTATCATTTGTCTTACAAGAATTCTAACATAGAAAACATAAAGATGTTCAACGTTTTACAAAAACGTCCAAGAGTACATCGTATGTGGTTATTCAAATATCTACTTGATGCAGGATTAATAGAAAACAATATTGTTTCTATGAACGTGTTTGATCATGCGTTGACTTATTTTGAAAATAAAACTATGGATAAAGCAGACTATGATAATATAATAAAATTATTACCATTAACTCCTAATGACAATCCGTCGTCCTACAACAAAGATAATTTTACATCAGGCGACGGCGGAACGTACATATTATCCCTTAACGATCAGACTATGTTAGACAGCTGGTGTTCCGTAGTTAGCGAAGCATCGTATGGAAAATCGGAGCTATCGTGTTTCATAAGTGAAAAAACATTTAAACCAATTGCTTGTGCTCATCCATTTATTATTGTAGGCAGTAAAGGATCTCTTAATAATTTGCGTAAAATGGGATACAAGACTTTTGATCCATATATCGATGAGCGATATGATGACCTAGACGATTGGGACAGAATGGAGGCAATCACTAAAGAAATGCAACGTCTTAATTCTATGACAACCGAAAAACGAGTAGAATGGTTCAATAGTCTTGCTAATATATTAGATTACAACTATAATGTATTATCATCAAATTATAAAAAACATGTTTTTGAACTTATAAACATACTCAATGATCATATATGTACAATAAACAAATAAAAGAAATCAACGAAGATTTAGAAAAAACTGGTAAAGCTATTATTGCATTAGGCTGCTCTTTTGTTCAAGGACAAGGATCAGTCGATGATGACATGTATAAAAATTATAAATGGAACTTTCCAGGTATGGGGACTCCTTTAGAAATTGAACTAGCGACCGGACAGAAAGAAGAGATACTGGCCAATTATCCTACAGTTGAATCAAATAAAGGGAATCCTAACGCTCTTGATTTTAAATTTATGGAATACAAAAATGCATTCGTTAATGTATTATGTAAAAAATATTTTCGAGGAAGTTACACTCCTATAAATCTTGGAATTAGAGGATGCGGCAACAGAGCAACGATTAAAGAATTATATTTTAGACCCGATATTAGATGGGATCTAATCAAAGAAGTTGTTGTCATATATTGTCCTAGTGGCCTAGAACGATTTGATTTTGTTAATGACGAATGGGATGAACACTTCCATTGGAAGGCAATGTGGCCGCATTATGAAAATATGGAAGATTCGGCTAGAAAAAATCTTTGGGAAGGTTATGGAAAGACATTGTGGAGTTCAAAGTTTGAAGTAATAGAACAAATTTCTCACGTGCAAGAATTAATGACATGGTGTAAATTAAACAATGCAAAACTAATCGTCACTCCTGGGTTTGATCGTAGGTACACTAAGGATAATTTTAAACAGTGCCTGCGGACAAGTATCAAAAGAGATATGAATGGTAATGTTGAAAAAAATTCTAATATGTTTTTTAAAAGAACAGAAACGAAGGATGACTATCTATTAGATTTATTTCCTTGGGATAGTATGTTTGAACCCAACGGCTACAAAACCTTTGTTGATTTAGTAATGGCACAGGAGCCTAACTTAGAAGATAACATGGATCATTTTTTTCAATTTTTAGGAAAAGGATCTCCTAATGGCTGGATAACACCGTGCTCTCATCCTTCTGCTAAAGGGCATGATCTATTTGCACAGTATCTTCATAAACATATCACAGGACACTAATATGTTAGATCAACCAAATTGGCGTAGATTTCAAAGACACGGTTTCGATGACGGCAAGTTTAATCTAGAGTTTACAAGTAATAGAGGTGACGGTACAGAACATCCTCCTCTATTTCCCGGATATATAAATCATGCTAGCCATCCTCTTACATATATACAATCACTTACTTACGAGATTGATGGGAAGTTAACAAACAAATGGTCAGGTACTGATAGTCCCGAACGATTTAATGAGAGCAAAAAGAAATCTCCTTCAGATTGGAAGTATCTTACTAAAGACGTAGACTATCTAGTCAACACTAGCGGATTCCGAACAACCGAATTTAAAAACATTGATTGGCAAAATTCTATAGTATTGTTAGGATGTTCATGCACTTTTGGGATAGGCCTAGCCGAAGATGAAACTATTGCATATGAATTAGAACAACGGCTAGGCAGACCTGTAATTAATTTAGGAATTCCGGGCGGATCAAATCAGCATATTATAAATGTATGTTCAGCACTTCGTGAAAAATTTCCAACTCCTGCAGGCATTGTAATAAATTGGTCAACTGGTGATCGCTTTCCTTATTATTTTAAATATGATCAATACCAAGTCGGCCCTTGGGATACGACATCAGTTCGAGGTAGCGACTTAATTAGGGATGGTGTTAACATTTCTAAATTATGGGAAAACAGATACTTCGACAGGTACAATGAGTTATGCGAAAGTTATTATCTATCAAGAACAGCCAACGCAATATGGAAAGACATTACAAAGTATGTGACTATATCTCAATTTACAGATGCTGCACATGCTATGCGAGTAGATAAATTTTTTGAAATTGATTTAGGTGCACGAGACTTATTACATCCCGGTCATGCTAGTTCGATAAAAATTGCAGAATATCTTTATTCAAAATTAAAATGAGCAACTATAATAAATCAGCTGACGTTGCAGAACATCAACTAAAGTTTATTAGCAAGTCTATGTGCTATGCTAAATGGGCACAGGTGTCTATGCACCTTACCAACGGCATGACACATAGTTGTTATCATCCTCCGTTGCACAAGATTGATGTAAAGGAAATAGGAAAGAATCCCAGTGCCTTGCATAACACAGTAGAAAAGAAAGCAGAACGTGCATTAATGTTAAAGGGTGAGCGCCCTGTAGGCTGCAACTATTGCTGGAAGATAGAAGATGCAGGAGCTCGCAGCGATCGTATATATCGTAGTGGAGAGTATTGGGCACAGAATGCTCGAAAAGATATTATCGAAGCACTGGACACAGGTAACATAGATCCCCGATATGTTGAAGTTAACTTCAACCAAGCCTGCAACTTCAAATGTATGTATTGTAGTCCGCATCTAAGCACAACATGGGAAGATGAAATAGACAAGCATGGTCCTTATACCATCATAGGCAAAGACGGACAAACAATAAAACACAATGACATAGAGTATCTTGAGAAGGATGGACTAATGCCGTTGAAAGTACCTAATAGATACAATCCATATGTCGAAGCGTTTTGGCGTTGGTGGCCTACATTATATAAGAAGTTAGAAGTATTCCGCATTACAGGCGGCGAACCCTTAATGGATGCAAATACATTTAAGGTATTAGATTACATTTACGAACATCCTAATGCATGGCTCGAAGTTAGTGTAACTACAAACCTATGTCCACCTAAGCCCGAGCTAATGGATAAGTTTATTGATAAACTACAGAAGTTAGAGAAGATACAGATATGGGAAGACAAGGAACGTTTTAATCCGGGCTCGGGTAACAACTGGTATGTCAACATGGCATTAAAGAATGTTGCTGTGTTCGTTAGTGTAGACAGCGTAGGTGAGCAAGCCGAATACATTAGAACAGGACTCGATTTTGATAAGATGGTTGAGAATGTTAGAACATTGTTAAATGAAACTGACAATACAACAGTGACATTTATCAATACATTCAATGCGTTAAGTGTTACAGGATTTAAAGACTACTTAAAGTTTATACTACAACTACGTAAAGAATACAGTAAGACGACACAGGGTACAAAACATATCCCTGTACATGATCCCTATCATACACATCCTGATTTTGTAGTGGACCCGAGACAGCGTATTTGGTTTGATATTCCATTGTTAAGGAATCCTGCATGGCAAGCTATTCAAGTGCTGCCAGAGTCCTTTGATGTGTACTTAAAAGAAGCTATTGAGTTTATGAAAGCAAACACGGATACAAGTGACTATGTGGGCTTTTACGATTTTGAAATTGACAAGGCAGAACGCAATTTACGTATATTACAAGATAGAGCATCGCTTGATCCAGATGATGCACAACGGAATGTCGACAACTTGTTTAACTATTTTAAACAACACGACGACCGCCGCGGAACTAATCTATTAAAGACATTCCCGGAGTTTAGATTACTTGCAGGCAACCCAGCTCCTTTACAGGAAGTTATAACTCTTCCTAAAAAGAAAAAACTTAGTGTATTTGATATAAGATAAGGAACATTTATGAAAGTAGTATTAGTGACAGGGGGATTCGATCCATTGCATAGCGGACATATATCCTATCTTAATCACGCAGATCACTTAGGTGAATTCTTGGTAGTTGGCCTTAACAGTGATGAATGGCTTACCCGTAAAAAAGGACAGCCTTTTATGTCCTGGCGTGAGCGTATGGTTATACTGGATAATTTACACATGGTTGATTGGATAATAGATTTTGATGACAGTGATGACACAGCCATTGATGCTATCCGTAAGGTAAAAGACATGTATCCCAACAATGAGATCATCTTCGCCAACGGTGGAGATAGGACCAAAGACAACATTCCTGAAATGATTTTTGATGATGTAGAGTTTGTGTTCGGAGTAGGTGGCGAGGACAAGAAGAATAGTAGTTCTTGGATCTTACAAGAGTGGAAAGCATCCGAGACTGAACGTCCTTGGGGATATTATAGAGTGCTATACGAGGTGCCGGGCATGAAGGTTAAAGAATTAACTATCAATCCTAATCAGCATATCAGTATGCAAAGACACGAGCACCGATCCGAGTACTGGATTATCAGTGAAGGAACTGCTATTGTCAATAGTACAATGCCAGGCGGATATAGTATGCCTAGTCTTAAACTAGAAAAACATGCAGAATACACTGTGCCCAAGAACGAATGGCATCAACTAACTAATCCATTTGATATTCCTTGTAAAATAGTAGAAATACAGTACGGAGACATTTGCAATGAATCAGACATTGAACGTAAACCGTGATGCATTCAGTAGCGGTCAGGTTGGTAGCAAATTATGGCTCTGTGAAGAACTAGAGCGCCTAAACTGGCACTCCGGTCTAACATACATCTACGGCGGTTGGTACGGAGTCACCGCATTCCTATTGTTAAGCAGAGGTAAGTTTGCTGTTGATAAGATTCGTAGTCTAGATATAGATCCACATTGCCAAGATGTTGCAGATATGATCAACGAGAACTGGGTATGGCAAGATTGGAAGTTCAAAGCGTTTACACAGGATTGTAACAACTATGAAGGCACCTACGGCGATTTAGTTATAAACACCAGTACGGAACACTTTGACAGTATGGATTGGTTTGATCGTATACCCGAGGGTACCCGTGTAGTACTGCAAGGCAACAACATGCCACATGCTGATCACTATATCCATAGTGCATCATTAGACGACTTCCTTGCAGCCTATCCTGTAGGCCAAATAGCATACAAAGGTGAGAAAGCGTTTGTTTATCCCGATTGGAAATTTACTAGATATATGTTGATAGGCGTTAAATAAAATTATGCAAACTATTAAAAACTTCTTCCACTGGATTATAACTTGGAAACAGCGTCGCCAAATGGCTAAACGAGTAGCAGAACTTAGAAAACGAGATCCGTTTATATATAAGTGATATGGACTATATTGGATTAAGCTGCGGCTTTCACGATGCCGCAGTAAGTGTTATCAATTGCTATGGCGAAATTGTATTTGCCGGACACAGCGAACGATACAGTAAAAACAAACATGATGCCGATCTATGCGAGTCTATAATTGAAGACGCATTGTCATACACTGTAGAAGATTACTCTGTACACTACTACGAACGTCCTACATTAAAGTATCTGCGCCAATTAGTAGCAGGACAGCGTCCTCAATTACAGACACTAAATGTTAAAAACATAATTGGTAAAGATGCTATATCTTTGTTAAACCGTCGTGTGCATACACACAATCATCATCTTAGTCATGCAGCCGCAGGATTCCAAACCAGCCCATTTGATGATGCAACAGTTGTAATCATAGATGCAATTGGCGAGTTTGATACAATTACTATATGGCACGCAGAGTACGATAGTGATACAGGTCGCGCTGAATATAAAAAGTTATGGTCGCAACGCTATCCTAACAGCATAGGATTGTTCTATAGTGCAATGACTGCCCGTGTTGGACTACGACCACTAGATGAAGAATACATCTTAATGGGCATGGCAGCATACGGATCTAACACAGTAAACTTAAAAGAACATTTGATCCGTAATGATCACAAGCTGACCTTTAATTATAATCTGCATAAAGGTATTGATCCAATGTTCGAGCCCAACGCAGATCAATACGACATTGCGGCCAGTAGTCAGGCATTGGTCGAAAGCCTGATTACTACAATGATAGGCAAGGCCCGTGCATTAGGCCGAAGTGCTAATTTAGTCTACGGTGGCGGTGTTGCCCTTAATTGTAGTGCAAATAGATTACTGGGCAACTACTATGACAACATTTGGATCATGCCTAATCCAGGAGATGCTGGCAGCAGTTTAGGTGCGGCTGCATTGGGATACAAGTACGAACTACAATGGACAGATGCGTTTCTTGGACACGACATACCGGGCGACTATCCAATTGACGCAATCATACAAGAACTATATACTGATAAGATAGTAGGTGTGGCTAGTGGTCGAGCAGAGTTTGGTCCTAGGGCATTGGGCAACCGCAGCCTGCTTGCTGACCCTAGAGGTCCAGACATCAAAGATAAAGTAAATGATATCAAACGCCGACAAAAGTTCAGACCCTTTGCGCCCGTTATTTTGGAGGAGCTGGCTAGTGATTACTTTGATATGCCTCGTGGCTTCAGTAACAGTAGGTATATGCAGTCAATCGCTCGTTGCAGGCTTCCTGACTTATTTCCTGCTATCGTTCATCATGATGGCACTAGTCGTGTCCAGACTGTTGCGAAAGATGGCAGCGGAATACGACAACTGCTAGAAAAATGGTATGCTCTAACAGGCTGTCCAATGTTGTTAAACACCAGTCTTAACATACGGGGCGAGCCAATGGTCAATAACAGAGCCGATGCAGATCGCTTTGAACAGCAGTACAAGATTACAGTTTGTTCCTAAATTTTACCAAAATGGCTTGACTTTCACCTCTTTCAGTGCTATACTAGTGCTTCACTGATAACTAAATTTACCACTAACGAAGAAGGAGGTCTTAAATGACTGAAATTACGCTAGATCGGGAACAGGCACAAGTAGAGATTCCTAGTTCGGTCTTAAAAGGAATCAAAGCTCTACTAATGGTGCTGGCACTGACTTTCTCAGTGTTTATGCTCAAATGGGTTGTAGTCGACAAGCTCGACAAATACGAATCCGCTGGGAGTTCTCAAATCACAACAGCAATGAGGGAACGACAACTCGGTTGTTTATCCAAAAATATTTACTATGAAGCAGGTAGCGAGCCTTTTGAAGGCAAGGTTGCAGTAGCTCAAGTAACATTGAACCGCGTGAACAGCGGGCAGTTTCCAGATGATATTTGTAAAACAATCTATCAACGGAACATCTTCTATGAAAAGATTATCTGCCAATTCAGCTGGACATGTGATAGAGATTCTGGAAGTCGCCCACCCAACAATTCAAACTATCGCGAAAGCGAGGAAGTAGCAAAGAAAGTTCTCCTAGAAGAATTTAGGTTGCCCGGTCTGAAGAATGCATTATATTATCATGCCTCGTATATATCGCCGGGATGGAAACGTAAGCGAATTACACAAATAGGTCAGCACATCTTTTATGAATAAGGACTCAAAATGAAATTCTTTGTATCTATCGCTAAATTAATTGATTTTGTTTACATGTTCTTTAAGAACCATTTGGGCCATTTGAGTGCCCATACACTAGGTTGGATTACCATTATCTTATTACACTTTGCTAGTGTTCCTACACTGCTGGCAATGATCCTGGCACAAAGCGACAAGCTACCGCCCTACGATCTTATGTTGTTTGTTTGGGCAGCTCTAACTACGTTATTCTTTAAGAGTTTGATTGAAAAGAACTTCCTATATGTTTCTACAATCTGTATGGGATTCATCGGGCAAGTAGTAATGTTGGGAATGATCGTATTCAAATAAATAATTGAATGCGAATTACAGAACTTATCTCTGAAAAGAAACTCCCAGTCCCCACAGCTAGCCAATGCTCTGTGGGGCATAGCCGCTTATCCAATGTTAGATATGCCCAATGCGTTAGTAACGGAATGTTAAAGCATGATACTGGACATACTGACGGAACTGGCAAGCAGGGTGTTAAGGGCAGTGGTCACAAGTTAAAAGGCCGCAAGTCCAAGAGTGAAGTCCACGGCGGGCCAGTTAAAGATTATTCTTGATCAAATGTTTGGACAGCCATAGACAATAGTTCTGTGTGTGTTAATCCAACATATCGTTCATCTAACTCATAGAACTTTTCATCACTTTCTGGGATGTCTTTGATACCCAACATCTCCATAAGTTCTATATAACTAATGGGTTCATCGCGCAATTGACTTACCCAAATAGCAGTAAGGAAACAGCACATAAAAATAACCTTGTCATCTTCTATGTAGTATTCTTCACACCAATTTACAGTCTTTTCAATATAATGTGCAATGTCCTCAATGCGATCTTCCAATTGAGCGACCCAGGCTTTGGTATCTTCTCTAGACCAATAGTTCATATATAACCCGTCCTTTGAATATTTATAGTGTTAAATACTAACATGGAACAAATCGAACTCACAACTTCAGCAATAGAAAAGATTGCAGACATATTGGCAGAAGAAAACAATCCTGCCCTAAAACTACGCACCTTTGTTCAAGGCGGTGGATGCAGTGGATTTCAATATGGTTTCACTTTGGATGAAATGGCCAATGAAGATGATTTCGTAATTGAACGACCTGGACTAACAGTATTGATAGATGCAATGAGTATGCAGTATCTACAGGGCTCTACAATTGATTACAAAGAGTCACTTATGGGCAGTAATTTTGTAATCAACAATCCAAATGCATCCGGTAGTTGTGGTTGCGGCAGTAGTTTCAGCGTCTAAATGGTAAAATCACTGTTGACAGTTGGCTAAAAAGCCTGTATAATATATACATACGCAACAAATTAGGACTACAATGACAGATCCATGCTACCGTGTTATTTCAGATTTGGAGAACCACGCCAGTCGTCTTAACAAAGAAGCTATCCTAGAAGCACAGGCCAACTTCGGCAACACCGAGTTATTCGAAGGTCTCCGTATGTGCTATGACCCAATGATTACCTTTGGTGTTAAGAAGGTGCCTACATTCAGCGGCCCAGATGGGCAAGGACTTCCTTGGGAAGCCTTTAAAGAATTGGCACGAGCTTTGGCCATGCGTGAACTTACAGGACACGATGCCCGCGATGCAATCGAACTTGCCCTATCAGCCAGCACTGAACGACAGTGGAATGGTTGGTATCGTCGTATCCTTATCAAAGACATGCGAGCAGGCTTTAGTGAAACAACTGTAAACAAAATTGCCAAAGCATTGAAAAAGCCAGAATTCAGTATTCCATTGTTTGAATGTATGTTAGCACACGATGGTGCCAATCACGAAAAGAAGATTGCAGGTAAGAAACTGCTCGAACCTAAATTGGATGGTGTTCGTGTAATTACCATTGTCAATGCCGCTAACAAGACTGCAACAATGTATAGCCGCAATGGTAAAGTGTTGGAAAACTTTGGGCATATTACTAATGCCATTGAAGCCAACATCGAACTGTTTGATCGCAGTATGGTGTTAGATGGCGAAATGGTTAGCTCTAGCTTCCAAGCCCTGATGAAGCAGGTGCATCGCAAGACTGATGCACAAACAGATGACGCCCGTTTGATGTTGTTTGATGTATTGCCATTGAGTGAATTTTCTGCAGGAGAGAGCATCATGGGTCAGAAGCGCCGCAGTAACCTACTACGCAGTATGAAACCCGTGTTGGACAAGGTCGGCAGTATCGACATCATTCCTCAAATTGAAGTCAATTTGGACGAGTATGTTGGAGAACTGCAATTTAAACAATACAACAAAGACGCAATCGAATCGGGCTTTGAAGGCATTATGATCAAAGATCTGGATGCTCTGTATGTTTGCAAGCGTCATGCAAGTTGGCTCAAGATGAAGCCGTTTATTGAAGTGTCTTTGGAGATCACAGATGTTGAAGAAGGTACTGGAAAAAACGTTGGACGCTTGGGTGCCCTTGTGTGTAGCGGGCAGGACGACGGAAAGGCTATCGTCGTCAATTGCGGTAGTGGGTTTAGCGATAGTGATCGAATTGAGTTTTGGAATAGTCGTGATAGCCTCCCTGGTCAAATTGTTGAAGTGAGAGCAGATGCTATTACACAGAATCAAGACGGAACTTATAGTTTACGCTTCCCGCGCTTTCTCCGTTTCCGCGGCTTTGTGGCTGGCGAGAAAATTTAATATGGAACAACTAGCTCTTAGAGATACGCTCTATGCGGGAATTCATGCCCTAGCAGAGAATCGTAGGTATTACCACCACAGTGCCGTAGGTTCCGATTATAGCCATTGGACAGATGAAGGTACACTAGCTCTAGTAGAATATACCAAGATAATGGTAGAATTAATGCTAGCTGAAGAAGAAAGATCGTTAAATAAACGTGCTAAAGATCTAGTAATCAAAGGCCTAAAAGGAGAAACAATTTAAGTGAGCAAAGAGGAAGCAATAACAGCAGAGGGCACAATAGAGGAAGTCCTACCTAACGCAATGTTCAGGGTAAAATTGGCACAAGGCCCAATAGTATTGGGGCATATCAGTGGCAGAATGCGTCAAAATAAAATACAAATTCTTACAGGCGATCGAGTCAGACTCGAATTAAGTCCCTACGACTTATCAAAATGCCGAATTGTGTACCGAGAGAGATAAAAAAAGCGCCCAGGGCGCTTTTCTTATGTAAGATACATTTCCCAACTTGGGTGTTGTAAGTGGAATTTCATCTTCTTACGCTTGTCAACCAATTGGAAATATGTAGGCTTGTAAGGTTTTATTTTAGGTACAATCTTCTTGTTGTTGCCCTTGTTGGCGTTACAATCCGCACATGCACAGCAGGTGTTCTCATAGGTAGTCTTACCACCGTGACTTGTTGGTAAAACGTGATCCAGCGTGGCGGCTTTGTGGGTCACATCATCACCACAATATTGACATTTGTATTCGTCGCGTAAGAATACATTGTGTTTAGAAAAACGCACGCCAGTCTTCTTCTTTTGGTATTCTTTTAGAATCATAACCGCAGGAACACGAGTTTCCCAGTATTCACTATGTACGATCCAGTCGTCATACCATTCCAACACCGTGGCTTTGTCTGTTACTAGATAACGAATAGCTTCCTCCCAAGCGATTGTGCTTAGTGGAAGTACGGAGATTGGGCTTGCGTCAGCATTTAGTATTAAGCAGGTCATAACGATATTTATCTATCAAAATATTGATACTTAATTATAACACGGATTTACCTAAAGAACAAGCTAAATACCATAATGCAAAGGCCCGCGCAAGGATAAACCATGACAATATTGTATGTAAACACAGGAACAAGCCCAAATCAAGGCGATGGAGATAGTCTACGAGTATCTTTTGACAAAATTAATGAGAATTTTAGAGAATTAGTAGCCGCAATTAGCAATACTAGCACTGCTATTGCTACTGCTAAGGGATATGCTCCTGTTGATCCGTATATCGGACAACTTTGGTACGATACAGTTAGCGGTAGAATGTACATCTGGTATGATAACTTTTGGGTAGATTCGAACCCGGATGGAAGTAGAGGACCTACAGGTCCTGCTGGTGGACGTGGTATTCCGGGAATTCAGGGGCAACCTGGTATACCCGGAGACCCTGGTCCTTCGGGACCACAAGGACCTAGCGGACCACACGGTGTATCTGGACCGACAGGCCCACGAGGAAATCAAGGCCCGTCTGGGCCACAGGGAATTCGAGGTAGTCAAGGACCACGAGGCCCACAAGGCCCACAAGGACCGACTGGACCGTCAGGACCACAAGGCGTGTTCGGCCCACAAGGACCACAAGGCATAGAAGGTCCAACTGGACCACAAGGCCCAACTGGACCACAAGGCCCAACTGGACCACAAGGCCCACAGGGAGTATCAGGGCCACAAGGACCTTTATTTAGAGGCGGCCCACTACCTGATATAGTTACACTAGGTAACACTACTACATCAATATCTACAGATACTGGTGCATTGACTGTAGTAGGCGGTGTTGGTATTGGAGGTACATTAACATTTAATCAATCTCTTGAAACTGTGCAAGTGATATCAAGTGCTGCTGGCGTAGTAATACATGATTGCTCCATGGGACAGATCTTTAACCATACTGGCATTACTGCTAATTTTACTATTAATTTTACTAATCTAATTTTGATCAACGGATATGCAAGCAACATTATTTTGGTATTAAATCAAAGTGATCCTGCATATGTACCAAATGCTGTCCAACTCAACGGAGTGACACAAACAGTGTATTGGCAAGGTAGCAGTATTGCTCCAGAAGGCACTATCGGTAAAAAAGATGTTGTAAGTTTTAGTATTTTGCACATTAACGGATCTTATTTGATCTTTGGGCAATTGGTATCTTTTGGATAATCTATGCCATTGATAACCTCATTTACTGATAGTTTTTTTGCAGGTAAGCGTCCGTCGGGTTATAATACAGGTACTGTTACTTTAGCAGGGCTTGTTAGTTATATTGATATGACCAATCCTGCTAGTTACGCAGGTGTAGGAACTACTGCTACAGACTTATCGGGTAATGGCATTAATTCGGCATTAGTAGGAAATCCAATTTATTCTACCAGTAGTCACGGTACTATATTATTAGATGGCATTCGTCAGTATATCATTACCCAATCATTGTTGTCAAAGTTTAGGCCAGGTAACGGAACTGTTACTGTAGATATTTGGTTAAGACCAACTGATACAGGTGTAGTGTTAAATGAGCAAGGATCTGTTACTTCCCCAACATGGTACGATAGCCAGGTAGAAATTGTAGGCAGTCATTTAAGAATGGGCATGTGGAACGGACGCAATATTGTAAGCATGAACATTGGTGGAGTCAATCTAGGTTCGTGGCAGAACTATGTTATGACCTATGATGGTACTACACTTAAAGGTTATATCAACGGACAATTGGGTAACTCAATTGCAGTAAATAAAGTAAATCCGTGGCAACAGGGACAAGGCTATCACTATGGTATTATGGGTAGCACATCTTTAAGTACTAACCTAGGTGACGGTACTAGATTGGCAGGTAATTTTGGATTGATAAGAATTTATAATGTAGCATTGACCGCCGAACAAGTTAAAGGTAATTGTAATGCCACTAGAGGTAGGTATAATGTGTAACGTATTAAGGAACAGCAAATGATTTTAGATTTTCCATCCCCAGTTAGTACAGGTACTAACTTTACTGCTCAAAACGGAGTTACATATCAATATGATGGTGTAAAATGGACAACAGTTGGATCAGTTGCCAGCCAAGGTAATACTGGAACAAGTTGGAATTTAACATCACACGGTAATGGTTGCCCAATCAATGTTACATTGACTACAACTACATTTGATGTACAAGTACCAAGAAATCATTTATTCTTTAGAGACGATGGATCTTGGGATATTGGTAGTTATGTTAACGGGACCTATATAACCGGAGATACTGCTGGCGGTAATGGTATTGCTTTAACCACTGACCGTGGCACAGTATTGTTTGGTAATAGTCCTGAACGTACTCCTATTACCGCCGCATCACATTTCCACATAATGAAACAAGATCCTACGCTGGTGGATCTATTCTTTGGTGATGACTTTAACAATCTTAAACTACCAACAACAGGTGGAGTTTCTCTACAGGCGTTTAATACGCAAACCACTATCAACAGCACCTGGACGTTTGGCACAGATGGTGTGCTGACATTGCCACAAGTGCCCCCAAATTATGGCAACAGGAATCTTAGTTTTATAGATGCTCCTGCCGATGCCGATCTCAGATTGAGAACTTATGGTAATGGACATGCCAGCCTTCGAGTCATAAGCACTATCAGCAATAGTACAAGAACTTTGGTTGATCTTGATCTTGATAGAGTGAGAATCAGCGCCAACAATGATGAGGCTGATGTTGGCGGCACCAAAGACTGGTTTTTTGGTGCAGATGGGTCGTTATTATTTCCCGATACAGGCCTGATTGACGACAATGGCGGAATATTCCGTGTCAAGTCCAATGCCAATGCTGTTCAACTAGGATCCAGTGATGATCAGAACTATGTGACTGTGACCACCAGCAATGTGGTTATACAAACACTGGCTGACACTTCCAACTACTTGTGGACTTTTGGCACAGATGGTACTACACAATTCCCTAACAATGCATTAGATGCTGGTACCAGTACCATAGCCATTAAATCAACAACAATTGCCGAATTAGAATATATCAACGATAACTTCCAGAATGTAGCAAATGAAGTATTTGATGCGTTTGTGGGTGTCGATAGTGATGGTCCGTACATGGTCAACCTTGCAGTCAACAGCGGCAACACCGATTCTAATCTCAGTACCTGGAGTGTTGACAGTAAGGGCAATTTAGTAACATCAATCACACATGGAATTTCTACCAGTACCGATGTTGGTGACATTGTAGACATTGATGGTAATAGTATAATCTATACCATAGCAGGTGAAACTCCGCCAACTCGCGCACCGGCTGGTCGACTATGGTATAACAGTGTAGAAGGTCGTATGTATATTAGATACGAAGACCTATGGGTAGATGCAAGCCCCACAGTTATTCCACCACCGAGCACATATCTAGAAGGATTGAGAGTTGGTGATACCACAATTAGTTCTGTTGATAGTACAGGTACAGTTAGTATAGCAACTGGTATAAGCAATCAATGGACATTTGGATTAGATGGTACACTAACATTGCCAGCAGGATATGCTTTGCCAAACACTGTGGGCACAGCAGGACAGGTATTGTCTATAAGTACAAATTCTAATGTTTTATATTGGACAACAGGTTTTACAGATGTACTAGGTGTTGTTACATTCCCGGGTGATTTACTAATAGGAACACTATGGCCCAATGGTAGTGACAAAGAAAGTGTAGTCTGGGCCAAGGATGATACTGAATATCTTGGACTGTGGTGGGGCGGTGATCAAACTTATCCAGAAGCGTTTTATGGCCCAGTTGCTGGTATCATGATTGGAATAGATGGTACTGACGATTTTACTCATCAAACTCCGTCTCCAGTAGACACAAAAATTACCTTGGCTATTAATGGTGATATGAATACCCTAAAATGGGTATTTGATAGGGATGGTGGTTTAACATTGCCTGGTTTAATGACATTGCCAGTTACTACTTCTACACCTGCTATAACAACTGCCACAGGTACAGTGGCTGTGTGCGATGGCACAGGATGGAACGGCGGTAACGATGGGTTACAACACTTAATGATCTATATCAACAATACTTGGACCAAAGTAATATAAAATTGGGTAAATACAGAATATGACAATAAGACAATCCAACAGCATACACTTTCCCGCTAATCCCACAGTGGGGCAGGATTACCTAGCAGATAACTCTGTATCCTATGTATGGACAGGGGATCGTTGGAGTGCTAAACAAGCATTAGAAACACGCAAATCAGAATACACACTAGATGGATTATACTCAGATTCACTGTATAATCCAATAGTGGACATCACCCTAGACGGTGGAACAGCATAATAAACGGAGCTCAAGCAAATGGCAACAAGAATTAAACTACGCAGAGATACAGCGGCAAATTGGACAACAACTAATCCAATACTGGCTGCAGGTGAAACAGGTTTTGAAACTGACACCCGTATGATTAAACTAGGTGACGGTTCAACTCACTGGGCCAACTTGAAATATGCTGTTACTGGAGATATGCGTATTACAGGAACGACCATTGCCAGCGACACTGATATCAAATTCAGTTCGCATTCTGGAACACGAGAAAATTGGGCATTGACTGTTAATGCTATCAGCAGCCCAACTGATCCCATTGAGGCATGGACAGATGCTGTGGCCTACGATAGCGAGGGTAATGCTTTTGTTGCCGGTTGGTATCAGGATCAACAGCCTACCACTTCCGCCAAGTATAGCGGAGCATTCTTGATGAAGGTTGATCCTACTGGACAAGTATTATGGAACAACTACTATAATGAATATACCACCTATGGTTGGGGTGTGTCTGTGGATCACGATGGCAATGCTATATTGATTTTGAGTGAAGTTGATGGTCCGGATTCTGATATCGTTATGATCAAAGTTACTGGTGCTGCGGGTGTTCCTATTTGGCAAAGATACCTTGCCAGTGCCAATTACTATGATGACTTTGCTACCAGCATTGATGTTGATGCCAACAATGATATCTTTATCACAGGTTGGACAGGTGCCAACGGCATCAATAACGGTAATCCAACTTTCTTAATCGCTAAAATAAATGGCACCAATGGTACATTCACTGGCGGCTGGCAAAAGATGCTTACCGCTAATACTGGATGTAATACAGAAGTAGGATGGGGCATTGCTGTTGATCCAGCCGGTGATGTATGTATTGTTGGCGATGGACAAACCATTGGTAATGAATTTATTCCAGTGGTCAAACGCAATGGTGTCACTGGTAGTGCTGTATGGCAAACCCGTATTTTTGATCAACTGAGTTGGAATGGTAATATCTATACAGGTACAGAAATTTTGGGTACAGATGTAACATCAGATAGCCAAGGTGACTTTTATGTTACATGGTGGGGTAATTGGAATGGAGACGGTCCTGGATTTCCTGGCACACAATGCGGTGTGACCAAACTGAGTGGTGTAGATGGTACCGCAATGTGGAGTCGCCAAATTGGTCATCCTGATTACCTAAGTGTTTCAGGATCCATAGTCTGTGACAGCGATGATAACCTATACGTACATAGTAGTATTGACTCTAGTCAAGCCAGCGGCGTTCCGGATAGTGGATTTAATTCTGTTATAGTTAAATTCAACGCACAAGGTACAGTGATTTGGAAACGCACATTAAGCAGAGAACAATATACTACATTCAGCAGTACTGTTCCTTATCCATATAGTCCGGGTGGATTACCAGGCGGACAAACTGTGGCAGTCAATGATGAATACTTGTTAATCGGCGGCACACAATTTATTACCCTTGATTATGAGGAGGATCAAAACTGGTACAATCAACCATTCTTGGTACAGGTAGACAAGTCGGGCACAGAGTTTTCAGTAGATGGTTGGCATTTCAAGGCTAGCCCAGATTTTCCTGTTACGCTAGTAACGCCAGTAATTGATAACCAACATTTCTTCAATGACATGTTGGCATTTCCGGGTACATTGACCAATGTTAATGCTGTTGATGTATTCTATCAACCCAACATGGATACCACTGATCTAAGTTATAGAATTATGCCTAGAGCAGAGACTATGACCTTTGATGGTAATAAATTAACATTACCTCTAGGTGGTAGCATAGATGTTGCTCGTGAAAAAATTGGCTACATTACCAGCGTGGGTAACTTTAACGGAACAGAAGGCGGGAATACTCAGGGCAATGTATGGTTCAACGGTGTGGTCAGAGACAACCAAGGTGGCAGTTATGCTGTTGGTGCGTGGTATAACTACGGTCCATGGAATGATGGTCCTAGTCATGTTGATGTTCCGTTGACAGTCAAGTTTGATGATATGGGACAGGTTGTATGGCAAGCCGGAGACTCATTAGATTACTGGACGGAGGCCATTGATGTCATGATTGATCCAATGACCAATAATCCTGTGGTACTCAGTGGTGACAATGTTCAAGACGGCAGCGAAGGCTTCACAGTTAAAACACTGGATGCCAACAGCGGTCTTGTTATAGGTGATGTTACACATGTACAGGACGCAAGTGGTTTCCAACATTATGTATGGGCCCGTAACCTTGCTTTAATGAGTGATGGCACTCCTGTAGTAGCAGGTTATATCAACAACAACACTGATGACTACCTAAATGTAACCAATGGCGGTGCTGGCCTAACTGGCAGTAATAATACAGATACTTTGGTTATACCTAATAGCGTGTTCAATCTTGGTCGTTATCCAAGTGCTAATGGTCCATGGTATGTGAGCAATACAAGTCCAAGTTTAAGCGCATTGATTATAGGAGTCAATCATTTTGCTGGATTCACTGCTACCAATGTAAGCAGTACTGGTACAGGTGCTACATTTAATATTGATATTGCTCCGGCAACAGGTGTGTATAGATTAACAGTAGTCTCTAGTGGAACTAATTATCAAAACGGCAATACATTAACAATACCTACCTTGAGTTTCCTAGGCGTAGCAGATCAGGGAGATATTGCCGTAACTGTTACCACCAACGGTAGTGGCGCTGTAACAACTGCTACAACTACAAGCACCAGCACTTGGGCCGACATTGAATTAAAGATCAGCGGTACCTACGATTTTACCACATCTACCAGTACGCTTAAGGTCTATGAAAATACCAACAATGATGGATTTATATGGACACCAAATTGGAGCACTGCTATTGGTGGATCAACTGGTACAGATGGTTTCTATGCTCTAGCCATAGACACAGACGATAATGTTATTGTTGGAGGATATTATGAGCTAACTGGCTTACCACAAACTGTTCAAACAGGTACTGTTAGTTCTACTTGGAATCAGACCAGTATGTTGGTCAAGTATTCCAGCACTGGCACTAAACAGTGGTCGTTATGTTTAGATGGCACAGAGGGTCTTGGAACTGTTACAGGTATCGTGACAGATCCTGACAACAACATCTATGCCATGAAACGAAATCAAGGTGGCAGCTCTACCAACTATCTAATGAAATTGTCTTCCACTGGAAGCATGGCATGGCAAGTTAGTGTGGGATATGATCGAGAATTCGAAGGTGGTGATTTTGGCATTGCCATAGACAGCGATCGTAACATACTGATAGGCGGGTGGTATGACGGTCCTCTTACTGAGTCGGGCACAGGTGACCCCCATGGTATCCTGCTCAACAAGTTTGATACAGATGGCAATCTGCTATGGACCAGATTGATTTACAGTAGAGCACAGGATCTTGAGCAAGGCTATAACGATAATTATCGCAACACTATTGACATCCGCGGTGATAGATTCACTGTAATTGGATATAGTGACGCAGTGGGCAATGAAGATAATCAAGGTTTCTATGCTGACTTGCCATTGGATGGTAGTGGTACAGGCAACTACAATGACTTCATATATGAAAAGGTTGAACTGCCGATCAATCGTACCACAGTCAGTCGAGTCACAGCATTTACAACAGAAACTAAACCACACGCATTTACCGTAACTAATGAAACAAATGTATTGACTATCTATGCGGATAGACAGACTAAGACGGAAACTGTTTATGCAGATATGGGTGGAGAAATTACTTCTGTTAGTAAGATTGTATTTGAAGATGGTACAGAGCAAACATCAAGTGCTCAAGATATTCCTCAAGTGGACATAAGTCGTGTGAATAGCCACCATGCTTATCTACTAATAATGGAAGATCGTGGACATCATGTGTACAGTGGTATAAACTACGATCCTTCATATGTGCTAGTTCCGAGAAACAGTTATGTGCCATTCCCAATAGGCACTGCTATTACCATTGTAAGCGGTGATTATGATGTGATAATTAGCGCACTAGACACCGGTCATACAACCATTTATGGTGCTGGACAAAGCGGTTATAATCAAGGTTGGTGGATTCCAACAAGATCAATGGCAACATTGATCAAAATTGAACAAGATGTTTGGATGTTGGCAGGTGCTGGTTTAGGCACCGGCAGATATTGGTAATAGATCATGAGTATTATATCAGCAATCATAGGATCCGTCGCTGCCAGTGGATCATCTAAAACTGCCAATTGGTATGGTATTGATTTTGAACCAGTACAAGAAGGCCAGCAACAACACGCACAGGTCCAATTTACCAACTGGGACAATAGTACGGTATATTGGACTGTGGTTGGATCTCTTAATAGTTATATTGGAGGACAACTTGTATCATACAATGGCACACTAAATCCTGGATCAGGTGACAGCATACAAGACATCTATTTTACCTTTAATGCTGATCAAACCACCGATGGACCATTAACTTACTATGTTAATATAGGTTCGACTGTGGCTAATTATGATTTGGCACTTGGTGGGTCATTTACTTGCCGAGACAGCAGTCAATCTCCTGCTCTGGTATTAGATGTAGATCCTGCTAGTTTAGTAACAATGTTTGGACTTACAGGTTGGGCTGATGCCAGCGGTCAGGGTAATAATCTATCCATCAGCAACGGATCTACATCTACCGACAACGGTGGAACATTGGTATTCAACGGCACGTCAACCTACGCCGGCGATATAATGAACGC
>Ga0136641_1000097_pt1 | contig 35566 bp, 34 predicted proteins | sample EliLak1302023Y_FD_115312 | JGI IMG/M metagenome (GOLD analysis project Ga0136641, IMG submission 115312) | Freshwater microbial communities from Elizabeth Lake, Yosemite National Park, California, USA - 13020-23Y | ecosystem: Environmental > Aquatic > Freshwater > Lake ...
ATCGCCATCGCCCAGAGTGCCGGGGGCTCAGCGGCGGCGGGTTGGCGTGGAGTGGCGCTCGACCTCGTCGGCGCCGACCGCGCCGGCATCGTCAGCCAGCTGACCCGCCGGCTGGCTGAACGGGGCGTCAGCATCGAGCAGTTGCAGACCGACAAGCTGGGCACCGATGACGGCAGCGCCCGCTTCAAGGTCAGCGCGCAACTGCTGGTTCCGCAGGCCGTCAGCAACGAGACCCTGCGCGCCGACCTGGAAGGCCTGGCCAGCGAGATGACGCTGGACATCGCGCTCGGCGAGCGCGCGGCCGGCTGACGGTCGGCACCGGGCGGTCGCCAGCGGGGCCGCCACTACAATCGGCGTTGCGCTGGGCAGTCTCGTGCGCTGCAAGCAGCCCGGGCGACCGCCTCGAGCCGCCTCGCGCGCTGCCATCCCGAAGGGCGGGTGCCGCCAGAGCAGCCGGGCCCGCGGGCGCGGCCACAACGCGATCCTGCCTGGTCACGGCGGGGTCGGCGGCCGGCGGATACGCGGATCGACCCACCTCTTCTTTTCACTCGGCAGATCAATGACCGGTTTGGCAGCGGCGTGGCCGCGCAACACTTTGAGCAGTTCCAGCCTCGTCCGCTGTCTCGCTGGCCTGGGTCTGGGCGCAGGCGCCGGTAGCGCGCCGGCTGCGCATCCCCAGCCGACCCTGGCCGCCCGTCTGGGCCAGTGGCTGGACTGGACCGACGCGATCGCGCTATCGGCCGCGCTGACGGCGGACGCCGACCCCGGGTCAGCCGAGGCGGTGCCGGCCGCGCCGGCGCTGGAGTTTGACGCCGCAGCGGCCTGCGCCCGGGTGCGCCGCGAATTGACCCAGGCGGTGATGGCCGACGGGGTGTTCGCCGCCGACCCGCCCGACCGCCGTCGCGTGTCGGGCGTGACGCCGCCCGACAGCCCGGCCGAGACCGGTTTCGCGCCTTACCGCCGGCGCTATCTGGCCCACCAAAGGGCCATGGACGACCGCATTGGCGCGCTGCGCCTCGACGTGCGGGCGGCCCTGTCGCTGCGCACACCGGCGCTGCGCCGACTGGCTGCGCTGGATGCCGCCCTGGACGCCGCCCTGCGTCCGCGTGAGCGCCATCTGCTGTCCCGGGTGCCGGCCCTGCTCGAGCGGCATCACGCGCGCTTGCACCCGACCCAGTCGGTGGCCGAGGAGCTGGCCACCTTTTGCCGGGACGCGCAGGCGGTCCTGCTCGCCGAACTGGACTTCCGCCTGCAGGCGACCGCCGGCCTGGTGGAAGCCTTGAGCCCAGGGACACAGCGCCAGCCATGAACAGAACCTTCAGCCTGACCGTCTTTGCCATCGGGCTGGCCGTGGTGGCCTGGGTCGGCGTGGGCTATGTCGGCGTCAACCCGCTGGCGCTGACGATCACGGCGCTCATCGCTGCCTGCTACCTGACGGGGGCTCAGGAGTTGCGGCGTTTCCACCAGGCCACCGCCACGCTGGGGTTGGCCCTGGCGGCCCCCTTCGAAAACGGGGCGGATCTGGGCGCCTGGCTCGCCCGGGTGCATCCGTCGCTGCACAACCCGGTGCGCTTGCGCATCGAGGGTGAACGCGTGGGCTTGCCCGGCCCGGCGATGACGCCCTATCTGGTCGGCCTGCTGGTGCTGCTGGGCATGCTGGGCACCTTCCTGGGCATGGTGGTCACGCTGAACGGCGTGGTGCTGGCCCTGGAAAGCTCGACCGACCTGCCGGCCATCCGCGCTGCGCTGGCCGCGCCCGTCAAGGGCCTGGGGCTGGCCTTCGGCACCTCGGTGGCCGGGGTCGCGGCCTCGGCCATGCTGGGCCTGCTGTCGGCCTGGTGCCGGCGCGAGCGGCTGCTGACGGCGCAAGGCCTGGACGGCCGCATCGCGACCGATCTGCGCGTGCACTCGCTGGCGCACCAGCGCCAGGCCACGCTCGAGGCCTTGCAGAGCCAGGCCCGGGTCCTGCCCGACCTGGCCCACCAGATGCAGCGCCTGGTGGCGCAGATGGACGGCCACAGCCGGGCCTTGAACGCGCAGGTGGTGGCCAGCCAGGAGCGTTTTCAGCAGCAGACCCAGGCCGCCTATGCCGACCTGGCAGCGTCGGTCGATCGCTCGCTGCGGCTCAGCCTGAGCGAAGGCGTGCGCGCGGCCGCGGCCGCGATACAGCCTGTCGTCGCGACCACCATGGCCCAGCTGGCGCAGGACAGCGAACGCCTGCATGCCAGTCTGGCCCAGGCCGCCGAGACGCAACTCGACGGCCTGGCCGCCCACATCAACCGCCAGCAGGCGCAGATCGCCCAGGCGCTGACCGACAGCCTGGCCCGTGACCAGCAGGTGCAAGACGAGCGCGGCCGCCTCCTGCAGGCTGTGGCTGCCGTGCTCGACGGCGTCCAGCAAGGCGTGGACGAACAGCGTCGCGCCCTGGCCGCCGGTGCGGCGGCGTCGTCCCAGTTGTTGCACGATCTCGGCACGCGCTTCGCGGCCACCGTCGACGCCGGGTCCACCCAGATGACGACCGTGGCCGAGCAGCTCACCGGCAGCGCCCTCGAAGTGGCCAGCCTGGGCGAGGCCTTCGGTTTCGGCGTGCAACGCTTCAGCGCCAGCAGCGAAGGGCTGACGGCCAGCCTGCAGCGCATCGAGCTGGCGCTGGACAAGTCCACCGCGCGCAGCGACGAGCAACTGGCCTATTACGTGGCCCAGGCCCGCGAAATCATCGACCTGAGCATCCTGTCGCAAAAGCAGATCGTCGAAGACCTGCAGCAATTCGCCCGCCGGGCTGCGCCGCTCCCCGCCGAGGTGGCTTGATGGAGGACGTCGACGGCAGCCTGGAGCACACCGCGCCGGTCTGGGCCGTGTTCGGCGACCTGATGTCGGGCTTGCTGGGGGCTTTCGTGCTGATGCTGGTCTGCGTGCTGGGCATCCAGCTGGAACTGGCGGCCCAGCTGGCCAGCGAGGTCAGTCAGCGCCAGGCTGAACAGCAGCAACGGCTGGCGCTCGAACGGGCCCTGGCCGGGCCTCTGGCGACGGGGCGGGTGACCCTGGACCGGGGGCGCATCGGCATCAGCGGCAGCGTGCTGTTCGCCTTGAATTCCGACGAGTTGCAGCCCGAGGGGCGGCAGGTGCTGAAAAGCCTGGCGGCACCGCTGGCCGCCTATCTCGGCGCCCGCGGCGAACTGCTGATGGTCAGTGGCTACACCGACGACAGGCCGCTGGTGGACAGCAACCGCCGTTACGCCGACAACCTGGAACTGTCGGCCCAGCGGGCCCTGACCGTGACCCGGGCACTGGTCGAAGCCGGCCTGCCGGCCGCGGCGGTGTTCGCGGCGGCCTTCGGGCCGCAACAGCCGGTGGCCTCCAACGCCGACGCGGCAGGGCGTTCGAAGAACCGGCGCGTCGAGATGGCACCGGTGCCGCGGGCTGCCGGTACCCCGCAGCGCCCATGAACGCCGCCCGGGCGTTCCCGTCCGCCCAAGCCGCCCAAGCCGCCGAGCCGACGGGCAAGGACAGCGACCGCGCGCTCGGGGCGCTCGGCGCCCTGCGGGCGCGCGGGGCGCAGCGGCTGGATCCGGTCCAGTTTCACTTCATCGAAGCCCTGGCCCGCCGCGCGGCCACGCAGGAGGGCGCGGTCCGGCAACTGCTGGCGGCCCGCTTGGCCGATCTGACGGCGGCCTACGGGCAACGCTGCGACCAGGCTCAGTCGCCAGGCCAGCTGCTGCCCGACTGTCCGGCGGCAGCCCCGGCCCCCGTGGTGCGCAGCTTGCTGGCCGATCTGGTCCATCGCCTCGACAGCGCAGCGGCTCAGGCCGTGACCGCGGCCACCGAGCCGGGCGATGCGGCCGCAGGCCGTGTCGCTGCGGCGGGCGAACTGAAGGCCTTGAGCCACTTCAGAAGCACCTGGTCGCGGCTGCGGGTCGAGCGCCAACTGACGCAGTCGCTGGCCCAGGTCCCTGACAACGCCGGCCCCCTGCATTCCGACCGGCTGGTGTTGCGCGCCTTGCACGCCATGCGCGACCTGGCGCCGAGCTACCTCCAGCGTTTCGTGTCCAGCGTCGATGCCCTGGTGTGGCTCGAGCAGCTGGAAGGCGGCGACAGCCGGACGCCGGTCAAGGCCCCGGCCCAGCGCGGCGGCGGCGGCGACGCCAGGCCGCGCAAACCGCCGCGCGCCCGACCGCCGCGGCGCTAGCGCTGCAGCGGCCCGGCGGCGCTGCCTCCGCCCGTTCAATTGCCGACAGAATAGGCCGCCATGAGAGTCTGGATTTCATCACCCGCGCGGCTGGCGGCAGCCGCCGCAGCGCTGCTCGCGGCAGGGGCCGCGCTGGCCCAGGACGCCCACCGGGCGCGCAATCTGGCCGCCACCTGCGCCACCTGCCACGGCACCGACGGGCAAGCCCGCGGCGAAATGAAGGTGCTGGCGGGCTTGCCGGCTGAGCAGACCGTCGCGGCCATGACCGCCTACCGCAGCGGCGCCCGGCCGGCGATGGTGATGCAGCAGATCGCCAAGGGCTACACCGACGAACAGATCCAGGCGGTGGCGGGCTATTTCGCAGCCCAGCCGGCCCCGTCGCCCCGGCGCTGAGGCCCGCGATGGACACCACCGCCGCTCCATTCGGGCGCAGCCGACGGCGCCTGCTGGCCGGCAGTGCGGCGGGGCTCGGCGTCGCGCTGGCCGCTTGCGCCGGCCTGCGTGCAGGCCCGTCGCCGGGCCGGGTGGTCGTCGTCGGCGGCGGCTTCGGGGGTGCCACGGCGGCCCGCTACCTGCGCCTGTGGGGCGGCCCTGTCGACGTCACGCTGGTCGAGCGCAGCCCGCAATTCGTCTCCTGCCCGATGTCCAACCTGGTGGTCGCCGGCTACCGCACGATGAGCGCCATCACCCACAGCTACGACGGCCTGCGCGCGCTGGGGGTGAAGGTGGTGCAGGGCGAGGCCGTGGCCATCGACGCTGCGGCCCGGACCGTGCGCCTGGCTGACGGCGCGCTCTTGCGCTACGACCGCCTGATCGTGTCGCCGGGTGTCGATTTCATGCACGAACAGGTCGACGGGCTGGCGGCCGCGCTGGACAGCGGCCGCGTCACGCACGCCTGGAAAGCCGGGCCGCAGACGGCCGCTCTGCGCCGGCAACTGGCGGACATGCCCGATGGCGGCGTCTACGCCATCAGCATCCCGCCCGCGCCCTACCGCTGCCCGCCGGCGCCCTACGAGCGAGCCTGCCTGGTGGCCAGCTACTTCAGGGCCGCCAAGCCGCGCAGCAAGGTCCTGGTGCTGGACGCCAACCCCGAGATCCAGTCCAAGCGGGCGCTGTTCGAGCGGGCCTTTGCCGAGCACCACGCGGGCATCCTGGAATACCGGCCGAACGCCGAACTGAAGGCGGTCGATGGCCTGACCGCGAAGCTGGAATTCGAAGACGTGACGGCCGCTGTGCTGAACGTCGTGCCACCGCAGCGCGCGGCCGACCTGGCGCGCAGCGCCGGCCTGGTCAACATCAACGGCCGCTGGGCCGGCGTGAACTGGTTGACGATGGAATCCACCGCCTTGCCCGGCGTGCATGTGCTGGGCGACGCCACGTTTCCGGCGCCCCTGATGCCCAAGTCGGGCCACATGGCCAACCAGCAGGCCAAGGTGGCGGCGGCCGCCGTCATCCAGCTGCTCCAGGGCGAAGCCGTCCAGGCCGACCCGCTGGTGATGAATGCCTGCTACAGCTTCGTCACGCCCCAACTGGCCATCCACGTGGCCACGGTGCACCGCTATGACGCCGCCGAGCGCAGCTTCAGGGCGGTGCCGGGTTCGGGTGGCCTGTCGCCCGCCGCCCACGCGCTGGAAGGGCTGCAGGCCCTGGCCTGGGCCGACAACATCTGGGCCGACATGCTGGGCTGAGCGGGCCGCACGACACGCGCAAGTGGGTCGCCCTGGCCCAGGACAGGGCAGCCTTCAGGCCGGCGGCTTCGATCTTCGAGCAGGTCGAAGGGCTGTGGGTCGCGGGGCTGATGCAGGGGCCGTGAGCCCGCGCTCAGACCAGCGCCAGCGCCTCGGCCAGCTGCCGGGCGAGATCCACCAGTTCAGTGTGCAACTGCTGCACCGGGTCCTGCCAGGCGGCGCTCGGCTGCTGTGCGTGCAGCACCGCTTCCAGCGCCTCGATGCGCTGAACCAGCGCGGTGGCGCACATGACGGCGCAAGCGCCGCGCAGCGCGTGGCAAGTCTGCCACAGCGCTGCCGCATCGCCCTGGCTCGCGGCCAGCGCCAGCGCCGGTTCCCCGGCCCGGTAGCTGGTGGCGAAGCGCCGCAACACGCGTTCCAGACTGGGCAGCCGGCCGCCCAGGTTGCCCAGCGAACCGGCCAGGTCCAATCCGGCAACCGCCGCCAGCCGTTCGCGCAAACCTTCGCTGTCTGCGTCGGGCTCGGTCGCCCCGGGCCGCCCTGTCGGCGAGTGGGCGCTGGCGGGTGACGGCGCTGAACCGGCCCCCGACGGCGACCATCCCGGCAGCCAGCGCTGCAGCACGCGCTGCAGATGGGCTTCCTGAAGGGGCTTGGTCAGGTAGTCGTTCATGCCCGCTGCCAGGCAGGCCTTGCGGTCGTTGTCGTCGGCGTTGGCCGTCAGCGCGACGATGGGCGGCCGCAGCCCCAGCGCCTGGCGGATGCGGCGCGTGGCCGTGATGCCGTCCACGACCGGCATCTGCACGTCCATCACGATGAGGTCGTAGGCCACGCTCAGCGCCAGCGCCACGGCCTGCTCGCCGCCGTCGGCGCTGTCAGCCTGCAGGCCCAGCTGCTGCAGGCGGCTGACGGCGACTTCCAGGTTGATGGCGTTGTCGTCCACCACCAGGGCGCGCCATGTCGCCGCTCTCATGACGCTGTCGCCGGTGCGGGCCGGCGCATCAGCAGCCCCAGCAGAGCCAGCCCACCAAAGGCCGCGCCGGCCACGAAGGTGGCGGGGGCGCCGTAGCGGTCCCAGAGGAAGCCGGCCGTCACGCTGGCCAGCAGCATGGCCAGGCCGCTGACCAGGTTGAAGCAGCCGTAGGCCGTGCCGCGCAGGTCGGCCGGCGCGATGTCGGCCACCATGGTGGCCAGCAGGCCCTGCGTGATGCCCATGTGCACGCCCCACAGCGCCACGCCGCCCAGCACCGCGGTCCAGTGCCCGCTGCTGGCCAGCACCGCGTCGGCAGCGATCAGCACCAACAGGCCCCAGGCCAGCAGAGCCCGGTGGCTGTGGCGGTCGGACAGCGCGCCGAAAGGGTAGGCCGAGGCGGCATAGACCAGGTTCATGGCCACCATCACCAGGGGCACCAGGGCCATCGCGATGCCGCTTTGCTGCGCCCGCAGCACGAGGAAGGCTTCGCTGAAGCGGGCCAGCGTGAAGACCGCGCCGACGCCCACCACCCACCAGTAGCCGGCACCCAGGCGGGCCAGTTGGGCGCGTTGTATGGGGTTGCTGCGCGGCCGGCCGGGCGCCGGTGCGGGCTCGTGCACGGCCACCGCCAGCAGCGCCACCGCCAGCAGGCCAGGGATCACCGCGACCCAGAACACGGCGCGGAAATCGTCGGCCCACAGCAGCATCAGGCCGACGGCCAGCAGCGGGCCCAGGAAGGCGCCCACGGTGTCCAGCGACTGGCGCAGGCCGAAGGCTGCGCCGCGCAGCGCCGGCGGCGTGATGTCGGCCACCAGCGCGTCGCGCGGCGCGCCGCGGATGCCCTTGCCGACGCGGTCCACGAGGCGCGCCGTCACCACCAGGCCCATGCCCGGCGCCAGCGCGAACAGCGGCTTGCTCAGCGCGCCCAGGCTGTAGCCCAGCAGGGCCAGTGGCTTGCGCCGGCCCAGGTAGTCGCTGAGCGCCCCGGAGAAGACCTTGACGATCAGTGCGGTGGCTTCGGCCAGGCCTTCGATGAAGCCGATGGTCAGTGCGCTGGCGCCGAGCACGGTGGCCATGAACAGGGGCAGCAGGCTGTGGACCATCTCGGACGAGACGTCCATCAGCAGGCTGACGAAGCCCAGCGCCCAGACTCCTTTCGGGATCCGCGCCAGCACGCCGGCCTGCGGGCTCAGCTGCGGGCCGCCGCGCTGGCTGGCACCGGCGCCACCATCGGCGCCTTGGTCACCCGCACGCGACCGCCGGTGGTGACCAGGATGACCGGGTCGCCGGGCGCGAAGGATTCTGCCGCTCGCGCCTGCACCACCGACCGGCGATCGCCGTTGCGCAACTGGACCAGGATTTCCAGGCCTTCCTCGCGCGTGGCGGCCCGCTCGGTGGCATTGCCGATGACGCCACCGACCACCGCGCCGATCACCCCGACGACCATGCCTTCGCGGCTGCCACCGACGCTGGAGCCGGCTATGCCGCCGATGACCCCGCCGGTGGCCGCGCCCAGGCCCGACTGCGAGCCGTCGACGGTGACCAGACGGGTGCTCAGCACCACGGCCTCGATGACGGTGGACATGCGCTGCGCGTCGTTGCGGCTGACCACGTCGGGGCTGCTGGTGGCGCAGGCGCCCAGGGACAAGGCGCAAGCGATGAGCCAGGTTGCGGTGGTGGGTCTGTTCATGATGGGGGTGGTTCCTCGGGTGTAGCGATGGCGCGGCCTGTCGTTGTGCGGGCCGCGCCCGTCAGGCATGAAGGCGCGAGCTGCGCGGCACCGAAGCCAGCAGAAATTCCATCTGGTCGCTGACGATGCGCCGACCGCGCAGGATCATGTCCTCATGCAAGCTGGGAATGTACGGCAGGTAAAGAAGCGTCATGCGGGCTTCCTCGGGCATGCGGTTGCCCTTGTGGCCGTTGCAGGCGCGGCAGGCGGTGATGCAGTTCATCCAGCTGTCGGCGCCACCGCGCGACACCGGCACGATGTGTTCGCGTGTCAGGTCGTCAACATGCAGGCGCACCCCGCAGTAGGCGCAAACGCCCTTGTCGCGGACGAACAGCTTGGGGTTGGACAGCGCGGGCGCCAGCCGCCAGGCCCGGCTGGGCACCGTGCCGCGCACGGCGACGATGGGGTGGACCTCGATGCGCGATGGCAGCCCGGTGGCGCGCTGGGTGCCGCCGCGCAGCACCTGGAAGGTGTCGCCCAGCGTCCAGGCGACCGCGTCGCTGGCGTAAAGCACGGCAGCCTCGCGAGCGGATATCCACGCTTGCGGGCGCCCGGAAATATCGAGCTGCAGCACATCCATGTCGCGAGCGTAGCCGATAGCCGGTTCTAGGACCGTCGCACTAGAAAAAGTCACCTTCGCTGGTCGGCATCGGCCCGTGAAGACTGCAAAATAGAACGATCGTTCGATTTTCAGATCCGTGCCGTGAACCTGCCGCCCGAACTGCCTGCTGAATTCGCCGCCCGCCCGGCTGCCAAGGCCCTGCTCAAGGGCCAGCAGACGCGCGCGGCCATCCTCGATGCCGCGCTCGGTCTGGCTGCGCACATGGGCCTCGAAGGCCTGTCCATCGGTGCGCTGGCCGAAGTGACGCAGATGAGCAAGTCGGGCGTTTTCGCGCATTTCGGTTCGCGCGAAGAATTGCAGATCTCGGTGATCCGCGAATACCACGCGCGCTTTGAAGAAGCGGTGTTCTTTCCCGCCATCCGCGAAGCACGCGGCCTGCCGCGCCTGCGCGCACTGTTCGAATTGTGGGTGCGCCAGGTCTCGCTGGAACTGGACTCGGGCTGCATCTACATCAGCGGGGCAGTGGAATTCGACGACCGCCCGGGCCCTGTGCGCGACGCCCTGGCCAGCATGGTGCGTGCCTGGCATGCCGCGCTGGAACGCGCCATCCGGATGGCCATCGAATCTGGCGAATTGCGCCCCGATACCGACCCCACGCAAATGCTCTTCGAAGTCCACGGCCTGATCCTGGCCCTGCACCACGATGCCCGTTTTCTGCGCCTGCCCGGTGCGCTGGACCGCGCCCGTTCTGGTTTCGAACGCACGCTGTCCCACTACGCACGCGGCTGATCGTCCCCCTTTCTCTTTCCTTGCGTTTTTTTCAGGAGTTCTTCATGGCCCAGTACACCCCGCCGCTGCGCGACATGCGCTTCGTGATGCACGAAGTCCTCAAGGTCACCGACGAATTGAAGCTGCTGCCGCGCCATGCCGACATCGACGAAGACACCATCAACGCGGTGCTGGAAGAGGGCGGCAAGTTCGCCGCCGAGGTGGCCTTTCCGCTGAACATCACCGGCGACGAAGAAGGCTGCACGCTGGACAAGACCACGCACGAGGTCACGCCGCCGCAAGGCTTCAAGGCGGCCTACAAGCAATATGTCGAAGGCGGCTGGCCGGCATTGAGCTGCGACCCCGCATTCGGCGGCCAGGGCCTGCCTTTCGTGGTCAACCAGTGTTTCTATGAAATGCTGAACAGCGCCAACCAGGCCTGGACCATGTACCCCGGCCTGAGCCACGGCGCCTACGAATGCCTGCACCAGCACGGCACGCCCGAGCAGAAGGCCACCTTCCTGCCCAAGCTGACCAGCGGCGAGTGGACCGGCACGATGTGCCTGACCGAGCCGCATTGCGGCACCGACCTGGGCCTGCTGCGCACCAAGGCGCAAGCGCAGGCCGATGGCAGCTATCGGCTGACCGGCCAGAAGATCTTCATCAGCGCCGGTGAACACGACCTGGCACCGAACATCATCCACCTGGTCTTGGCCCGGCTGCCGGACGCGCCGGCCGGCAGCAAGGGCATCAGCCTGTTCGTGGTGCCCAAGTTCACCGTCACGGCCGAGGGCGGCATCGGCGAACGCAATGGCATCTTCTGCAATGCGCTGGAGCACAAGATGGGCATCCACGGCAACGCCACCTGCCAGATGATGCTGGACGGCGCCGTCGGCACCCTGGTGGGCCAGCCGCACAAGGGCCTGGCGGCGATGTTCGTGATGATGAACGCCGCGCGCCTGGGCGTCGGCAACCAGGGCCTGGGCCTGACCGAGGTGGCTTACCAGAACGCCGCGGCCTATGCGAAAGACCGCCAGCAGATGCGCGCCTTGAGCGGCGTGAAGAACCCCGACCAGCCGGCCGACACCATCATCCACCACCCCGATGTGCGCAAGATGCTGCTGACCGCGCGCGCCTACGCCGAAGGCGGCCGCGCGCTGGCCATCTACATCGCGCTGATGCTGGACAAGGAAGTCAGCACCGACGATGAAGACGAGCGCAAGGACGCTGCCGACCAGGTCGCGCTGCTGACGCCCATCGTCAAGGCCTTCCTGACCGACAACGCCTGGGCTGCCACCAGCCACTGCATGCAGGTCTTCGGCGGCCACGGCTACATCAAGGAATGGGGCATGGAGCAGCATGTGCGCGATGCCCGCATCAACATGATCTACGAGGGCACCAACACCATCCAGAGCCTGGACCTGCTGGGCCGCAAGGTGCTGGGCGACAACGGCAAGCGCCTGAAGGCTTTCGGCAAGCTGATCGCCGAATTCGTCGAGGCCGAAGGCACCGATGAAGCGATGCAGGAATTCATCAACCCGCTGGCCGACCTGGGCGACAAGGTCACCAAGCTGACCACCGAACTGGGCATGAAGGCCTTCGGCAATGCCGATGAAGTGGGCGCCGCGGCGGTGGACTACCTGCGCGTCGTCGGTCATCTGGTCTTCGCCTATTTCTTTGCCCGCATGGCCAAGGTGGCCTTGCAGCAGCAGCACAGTGGCGATCCGTTCTACACCGCCAAGTTGCACACCACGCGCTTCTATTTCGCCAAGCTGCTGCCCGAGACGGCGACGCTGATCCGCACCGCGCGCGCCGGTCTGGCGCCGCTGATGGCGATGGACGTAGCGTACTTTTAACCCCCAAGCTCGCTGGCGCTCGCTACCCCCCGAGGGGGCCGTCCCGCGACGGCCCGGCGAAGCCGGTTCCGTGCGGGGAATCTGGGTCCCCGCGCTCTTGCAACCGTTTGACTGGGAGACTGACGATGAAGGTTCTGATTCTTGCTGCAGTGATGGCATGCGCAGGTACAGCCTGGGCGCAGGCCACGCCGGTCGGCCTGTGGAAAACCATCGACGACAAGACCAAGACCGAACGTGCTCTGGTGCGGATCACCGAAGCGGGTGGCGTGCTTTCGGGCCGTGTCGAGAAGGTGCTGGCGGCCGACGCCGAGCCGGGTGTCAAGTGTGACAAGTGCGAGGACGATCGCAAGGACCAGCCCATGCTGGGCATGGAGATCCTGCGCGCGGTGAAGAAGAGCAGCAGCGACAACCTGTGGGACGGCGGCACCATCCTGGACGCCCGCGAAGGCAAGATCTACAAGGTGCGCCTGCAGACCAGCGAGGGCGGCAAGAAGCTCGAAGTGCGCGGCTACGTCGGCATGCCCATGCTGGGCCGCACCCAGACCTGGCTGCGCGTTGAATAAGGAACTGCCATGAATCGATTCCATGTCCGCAAGGTCGCCGTGCTCGGCGCCGGCGTGATGGGCGCGCAGATCGCCGCCCACCTCGTCAATTGCAAGGTCCCTGTCGTGCTGTTCGATCTGGCCGCCAAAGACGGCCCGAAAAACGGCATCGTGAGCCAGGCGGTCGAGGGCCTGAAGAAGCTCAAGCCGGCGCCGCTGGGTCTGAACGAAGACGCCGGGCTGATCCAGCAGGCCAACTACGAAGAACACCTGGCGCTGCTGGGTGAATGCGACCTGGTCATCGAGGCCATCGCCGAGCGCATGGACTGGAAGCTGGCGCTGTACCAGATGATCGCGCCGGCGCTGTCGCCGTCGGCCATCGTGGCCAGCAACACCTCGGGTCTGTCGATCACGAAGTTGAGTGCCGTGCTGCCCGACAGCATCAAGCCGCGCTTTTGCGGCATCCACTTCTTCAACCCGCCGCGCTACATGGCGCTGGTCGAGCTGATCAACACGCCCACCACCCAGCCCGAGGTGCTGGACCAGCTGGAAGCCTTCGTCACCAGCGCGCTGGGCAAGGGTGTGGTGCGGGCGCAGGACACGCCCAACTTCATCGCCAACCGCGTGGGCATCGCCGGCATGCTGGCAACGATGAAAGAGGCCGAGAACTTCGGCCTGTCCTATGACGTGGTCGACGACCTGACCGGCAAGAAGCTGGGCCGCGCCAGCAGCGGCACCTTCCGCACCGCCGATGTGGTGGGGCTGGACACCATGGCGCACGTCATCCGGACGCTGCAGGACAACCTGGGGGATGGCAAGGCTAGGCCGGACCCCTTCTTCCCCAGCTACGCCACGCCGCCGGTGCTGGCTGCGCTGATCGCCAAAGGCGCACTCGGCCAGAAGACCGGTGCCGGTTTCTACAAGAAGGTCGGCAAGGACATCCTGCGACTCGATCCGGCCAAAGCGGACTACGTGCCGGCCGGCGGCAAGGCCGACGCCATCGTCGACCGCATCCTGAAGAAGCCCGCTGCCGAACGCCTGAAGCTGCTGCGCGACAGCAGCAACCCGCAGGCGCAATTCCTGTGGGCCATCCTGCGCGACAGCTTCCATTACGCGGCCGTGCACCTGGCCGACATCGCTGAATCGGCCCGCGACGTGGACTTCGCGATGCGCTGGGGCTTTGGCGTGAAGCAGGGCCCTTTCGAGCTGTGGCAAGACGCCGGCTGGCTGCAGGTGGCCGAGTGGGTCCAGGCCGATATCGATGCCGGCAAGGCGCTGAGCCGCGCACCGCTGCCGGCCTGGGTGTTTGAAGGCCCGGTGGCCAGCCACGGCGGTGTGCACCGCCCCGAGGGTTCGTGGAGCGCCGCCCAGGCGCGCTTCGTGGCCCCGAGCGCGCTGCCCGTCTACCAGCGCCAGCACTTCCGCGAAACGGTGCTGGGTGCCGGTGCCGTGCCCGCGCTGCACAGCGGCACCGAGGTCTTCAAGAACGACGACGTGCGCCTGTGGACGCTGGACGGCGAGGTGCTGATCGTCAGCATCACCTGCAAGCTGCACCTGATCAGCCCGGCCGTCGTCGAAGGCCTGTTGAAGGGCGTCGAACTGGCCGAGGCCGGCTACCAGGGCCTGGTGATCTGGTCGCCCGACGATGTGTTCAGCGCCGGCGCCAACCTGGAAAGCGCCTTGCCGGTGTTCATGAAGCACGGCGCCAAGGGCGTGAAGCCCGAGATCAAGAAGCTGCAGGACGCCATGCTGCGCCTGCGCTATGCGCAGGTGCCGGTGGTGGCGGCGATGCGCGGCATCGCGCTGGGCGGTGGTTGCGAAATCGCCGCCCACTGCGCGCGCCGTGTGGCGGCGATGGAAACCTATGTCGGCCTGGTCGAAGTCGGTGTCGGCCTGGTGCCGGCCGGCGGCGGCCTGGCCTACATCGCGCGCCGCGCGGCCGAGATGGCCGGTGCGGCGGGTGTCACCAACTGGGCCAACGCCGACATCATGAAGTTCGCGACCGAGGGTTTCACCAACGCCGCGATGGCCAAGGTGGGCACCAGCGCGCTGGAGTCGAAGAAGCTGGGCTATCTGCTGGACAGCGACGTCATCGTGCCCAACAAGGACGAACTGCTGTTCGTCGCCTGCACGCAGGCCAAGGCGATGTGGGGCAGCGGCTACCGGCCGCCCTTGAAGACGCTGTTCCCGGTGGCCGGCCGCAGTGCGATCGCCACCATCAAGGGTCAACTCGCCAACATGCGCGACGGGGGCTTCATCAGCGCGCACGACTTCCACATCAGCACGCTGATTGCCGAAGCCATTTGCGGCGGTGATGTGGATGCGGGTTCGATGGTCAGCGAGGAATACGTGATGACCTTGGAACGCGAGCGCTTCTGCGCACTGCTGGAACACCCCAAGTCGCAAGAGCGAATCATGGGCATGTTGCAGACCGGCAAACCGGTTCGGAATTGAGCGGAGAACACCATGTCCAGACAAGTTCAAGACGCCTACATCGTCGCCGCCACGCGCACGCCCATCGGCCGCAGCGGGCGCGGCTTTTTCCGCAACACGCGGCCTGACGACCTGCTGGTGGTGGCCGTGAAGAGCGCGCTGGCCCAGGTGCCCAAGCTGGACCCGAAAGCCATCGAAGACGCGATCATCGGTTGCAGCTTTCCCGAGGGCGAGCAGGGCATGAACATGGCCCGCGCCGCGATGGTGCTGGCCGGTCTGCCGCATTCGGTGGGCGGCGTCACCGTCAACCGCTTCTGCGCCAGCGGTCTGACTGCGCTGCAGATGGCGGCCGACCGCATCCGCATCGGCGAGGCCGACGTGATGATTGCCGGCGGTGCCGAAAGCATGAGCCTGGTGCCCATGGGCGGCAACAAGCCCAGCTTCAACCCCGAGGTCTTCGCGCGCGACGAGAACGTCGGCATCGCCTACGGCATGGGCCTGACGGCCGAGAAGGTGGCCGCGCAGTGGAAGGTCAGCCGCGAGGCGCAGGACGCCTACGCGCTGCAGTCGCACCAGCGGGCCGTCGCAGCGATGGCGGCTGGCGAATTCACGGCCGAGATGACGCCGGTGACGGTGGTGGACCGCTACCCCAACCTGGCCACGGGTGAGGTCACGACCCGGACCCGCACCGTCAGCCTCGACGAAGGCGCACGCCCCGACACCTCGCTGGAAGGCCTGGCCAAACTGCGACCGGTGTTCGCCGCCAAGGGCAGCGTCACCGCCGGCAACAGCAGTCAGACCAGCGACGGCGCGGGTGCGCTGATCCTGGCCAGCGAGAAGGCGTGTCGGCAGTTCGACCTGAAGCCGCTGGCCCGCTTCGTCAGCTTCGCCGCGCGCGGCGTGGCGCCGGAGATCATGGGCATCGGTCCCATCGAAGCCATCCCGGCGGCGCTGGGCTACGCCGGCCTGACGCTGGCCGACATCGGCTGGATCGAATTGAACGAGGCCTTCGCCGCGCAGTCGCTGGCGGTGATGAACACGCTGGGCCTGGACCCGAGCAAGGTCAACCCGATGGGCGGCGCCATCGCGCTGGGCCACCCGCTGGGCGCCACCGGCGCCATCCGCGCCGCCACCGTCGTGCATGCGCTGCACCGTTACCAGCTGAAGTACGGCATGGTGACGATGTGCGTGGGCATGGGGCAGGGTGCCGCTGGCATCATCGAACGCGTGTAGAGGATCAGCAGCATGAGCATCAAGACCGGTGTGTTGAACGGCGTGGCGAACATCGAGATCGCCCGCCCCGAGAAGAAGAACGCGCTCACCGTGGCCATGTACCAGGCCATGACCGACGCCTTGAAGGCCGCCAAGGACGATGGCGCCGTGCGCGCCGTGCTGTTCACCGGCCAGCCGGGCATCTTCACCTCGGGCAACGACATCGAGGACTTCATGCAGCGGGCCCCGGGGCAGGGCAGCGACGCCATGGACTCGCCGGTCTTCCAGTTCATGCGGGCTTTGATCGAATGCGACAAGCCGGTGGTGGCCGCCGTCACCGGCGCGGCCATTGGCATCGGCACGACGATGCTGCTGCACTGCGACTTCGTCTATGTGTCGGACGAAGCCCGCCTGGCCATGCCTTTCGTCGGCCTGGGCCTGGTGCCCGAGTTCGGGGCCAGCCTGATCGTGCCGCAGTTGATGGGCCACCGCCGGGCGGCTGAAAAGCTGCTGCTGGGCGACCCCTTCACGCCCGAGCAGGCGGTGGAATGCGGCATCGCCAGCGCGGTGCTGCCGGCCGGTGAGGTCATCAACCACGCGCGGCGCATCGCCGAGCGCTTCAATGCGCTGCCGCCGGGCGCCGTGCGCGAGTCCAAGCAGCTGATGCGCGCCCCGCAGCACGAAGAACTGCTGAAGACCCTGCGCAGCGAAGGCGAGATCTTCGCCCGCCGCCTGCGCAGCCCGGAAGCGATGGAAGCCTTCCAGGCTTTCTTCCAGAAGCGCAAGCCGGATTTCTCGAAATTCTGAGCTTTGATCGACACCGACACCGGAGACGCGACATGACCACCCTGCAAGGCAAGACCCTCGTGATCACCGGCGCCAGCCGCGGCATCGGCCTGGCCATCGCCAAGCGGGCGGCGGCCGACGGCGCCAACATCGTCATCCTGGCCAAGACCAGCGAGCCCAATCCCAAGCTGCCCGGGACGCTGTCCAGCGCGGCGGCGGAAATCGAAGCCGCTGGCGGCCAGGCGCTGCCGGTGCAGACCGACATCCGCGACGAAGCGCAGGTGGCGCGGGCGATGGCCGCGGCGGTGGAACGATTCGGCGGTATCGACATCCTGATCAACAACGCCAGCGCCATCAGCCTGACGCCGACGGCCATGACGCCGATGAAGCGCTTCGACCTGATGTTCGGCGTCAACGTGCGCGGCACCTATTGCTGCACCCAGGCGGCGCTGCCCGAGCTGCTGAAGAGCGCCAAGGCCGGCCGCAACCCGCATGTGCTGAACATGAGCCCGCCGCTGAGCATGAAGGAACACTGGTTCCGCCCGCATGTGGCCTACAGCATGGCCAAGTACGGCATGAGCGAATGCACGCTGGGCCACGCCGGTGAATTTCGTCCGCACGGCATCGCCGTGAACAGCCTGTGGCCGCGCACGGCCATCGCCACGGCAGCCATGCAGATGATTCCGGGCGTCGACCTGGCGCTGTGCCGCAAGCCCGAGATCCTGGCCGATGCGGCCTGGCTCATCCTGACCAGCGACGCCCGTGCCAACACCGGTCAGTTCTACATCGACGACGAGTTGCTGGCGCAGCACGGCGTGACCGATTTCGACCGCTACGCGATGACCCCGGGCAACACCAACTTCATCCCCGACTTCTTCGTCGACTGAAGCAGGCTCTCAGACCGCGCCGCGCGCGGTGCCGCCGCCCGCCGGCACGTCGGGCCGTGTCTGGGCTTCGCCCTCGGCCAGGCCGTCCTGGCGCAGCGCCGAGTGGGCGCGGCGCGACTGCAGCACCGGGTAGAACATCTGGTGGTACCAGCGTTCGGGACCGTGGGTGATGTCGTCCTGCAGGCCGACCTGGGCCGGGTAGCGGCGGGTGATGTGGGCGGTACCCAGCAGCACGTCCCACAGGAACAGGAAGTTGCCGAAGTTGCCCTTGTAGTTGCCGATGCCGTCGGCATTCGTCAAGGCGTGGTGGGCCCAGTGCGTGGCTGGCGTGGAGATGGTGCGTTCCACCAGCCACATCAGCGGGCGCAGGGCGCGGACGCGGTACAGCGGTTCGTCCCAGCGCCAACTGCAGTGCGCGCCCAGGATGACCGCCAGCTTGAGCACGATGTAGACCGCGTAGACCGCGCCGAAGCCCAGGTAGATCAGCACACCAGCGATCCACAGGCCGGGCATCAGCAGGTAGTAGAAGAAGTTGTTGCGGTAGGTGACGCGGATGCTCATGTAGGTGGCGCTGTGGTGGGCGCGGTGCAGCGGCCACAGGCGCGCCGAGTGCGAAGCGCGGTGCCACAGGTACTGCGTGAAGTCGTCGGCCACCAGCAGCACGCCGGCCATCGCCCACCAGGGCAGGTCGGCCAGCGCGTTGCGCTGCTCGGGCACCAGCCACCCGCACAGCGCGTTGGTGACCAGCAGGGCCAGCGGCTGGGCAATCGCCAGCAGGCTCAGGAACTGCAGCAGTTCGAGCTTGGTGTCGTCGGCGGTGGCGTGCACCGTCTCCTTGTAGCGCCGGGTGGCGAACTCCATGCCGGCGTAGCCCAGCATCACGCACAGGATCAGGATGTTCTGCATCGGGGGGTTCATGGCTGTTGGTCTCCGTCGTGAGCGATCAGCGCGGCACCGGCCGCGGTTGACCTTGCGCGTCGATGGCCACATAGGTCAGGTCGGCTTCGGTGACTTTAACCACATGCAAGTTGGCCGGGTTGCGCTCGGCGTAGACCTCCACGCGCACGCTGATGCTGGTGTTGCCGATGCGCGTGATGCGGGCGTAGAAGCTCAGCAGGTCGCCCAGCGACACCGGCTGCTTGAAGACGAACTGCTTGACCGCCACGGTGGCGATGCGGCCCTTGGCGATGCGGCTGGGCAGCACCGCGCCGGCCAGGTCGACCTGGGCCATGATCCAGCCGCCGAAGATGTCGCCGTTGGCGTTGACGTCGGCCGGCAGCGGGATCACGCGCAGCACCAACTGGGCGCCGTCTTCCAGAACGGCGGGCGCCATCGGGGGCTGCGCGATGTCGGGGTTCTGCGGGGCTGTCATGGTGATGTCCTCTCGACGCGGGGCTGCGCTGCGGGCAACGACAATCGCTGCATGCGTTCCCTAGCCACTGTACCGCCTGCCCCTGCTGCCGCTGCGCCCGGCCCCGCCGCCCCGCCCCGCTCCGACTGGGCCACCTTGGCCAAGTTGCTGCCCTACCTGTGGCGCTACCGCTGGCGCGTGGGCCTGGCGCTGGGCTTCCTGGTGCTGGCCAAGGTGGCCAACGTCGGCGTGCCGCTGCTGCTGAAGAACCTGGTCGACGCGCTGGCCATCAAGCCGGGTGACCCGAAGGCGCTGCTGGTCGTGCCCGTCGGCCTGGTCGTGGCCTACGGCGCGCTGCGCCTGTCCACCTCGCTGTTCACCGAATTGCGCGAACTGACCTTCGCCAAGGCCACCGAAGGCACGGCACGCAGCATCAGCCTGCAGGTCTTTCGCCACTTGCACGCGCTGAGCCTGCGCTTCCACCTGGAGCGCCAGACCGGCGGCATGACGCGCGACATCGAACGCGGCACGCGGGCCGTGCATTCGCTGATCTCGTATTCGCTGTACAGCATCGTGCCCACGCTGATCGAAGTGACGCTGGTGCTGACCCTGCTGGCGGTGAAGTTCGATGCCTGGTTCGCCTGGATCACTCTGGCCGCGCTGGCTTGCTACATCACCTTCACCATCAGCGTGACCGAGTGGCGCACGCAGTTCCGCAAGCAGATGAACGAGATGGACGGCGCGGCGCACAGCCGGGCCATCGACAGCCTGCTGAATTACGAAACGGTGAAGTACTTCAACAACGAAGACTTCGAAGCCCGCCGCTACGACGAGAACCTGGAAAAGCTGCGTCGCGCCAGCCTGAAGAGCCAGACCACGCTGAGCCTGCTGAACACCGGGCAGCAATTGATCATCGCCATCGCGCTGGTGTCCATGCTCTACCGCGCCACGCTGGGTGTGGCCGAAGGGCGGCTGACGCTGGGTGACCTGGTGATGGTCAACGCTTTCATGATCCAGCTCTACATCCCGCTGAATTTCCTGGGCGTGATCTACCGCGAGATCAAGCAGAACCTGACCGACCTGGACAAGATGTTCACGCTGCTGGAGCGCAACCGCGAGGTCGACGACGTCGCCGGTGCACAGCCGCTGGTGGTCAGCCACGGCCATGTCCGCTTCGACCACGTCAGCTTCGCCTACGACCCGTCCCGGCCCATCCTGCACGACGTGAGCTTCGACATCCCGCCGGGCAAGACGGTGGCCGTGGTCGGTCCGTCGGGTGCCGGCAAGAGCACGCTGGCGCGGCTGCTCTACCGCTTCTACGACATCGACAGCGGCGCCATCACCATCGACGGGCAGGAACTGCGTTCGGTCACGCAAAGCAGCCTGCGCGCCGCCATCGGCATCGTGCCGCAGGACACCGTGCTGTTCAACGACACCGTCGAATACAACATCGCCTACGGCCGGGTCGGCGCCACGCGGGCCGAGGTGGAAGCAGCGGCGGCCGCGGCCCACATCCACGCTTTCATCAGCAGCACGCCCAAGGGCTACGACACCATGGTGGGTGAGCGCGGGCTGAAGCTGTCGGGCGGCGAGAAGCAGCGCGTGGCCATCGCCCGCACGCTGCTGAAGAACCCGCCGGTGCTGATCTTCGACGAGGCCACCTCGGCGCTGGATTCGGCCAACGAACGCGCCATCCAGGCCGAGCTGAAGAGCGTGTCGCAGGGCAAGACGGCGCTGGTCATCGCGCACCGGCTGAGCACGGTGGTCGACGCGCACGAGATCGTCGTGCTGGAAGCCGGCCGCGTGATCGAGCGCGGGCCGCATGCCGACCTGCTGGCCCGCGATGGCCGCTACGCCCAGATGTGGCGCCTGCAGCAGGCCGGGCAAGACAGCTGAAGCCATGGACACCAAGTGGCTCGAAGACTTCGTGAGCCTGGCCGAGACGCGCAGCTTCTCGCGTTCGGCGCAACTGCGGCATGTCACGCAGCCGGCCTTTTCGCGCCGCATCCAGGCGCTGGAGGCCTGGGCCGGCATCGATCTGGTCGACCGCTCGTCCTATCCCACGCGGCTCACGCCGGCCGGCGAGACCCTGCACGGCCAGGCGCTGGAAATCCTCGGCGCCCTGCAGGCCACCCGCAACCTGATGGGCAGCCACCAGGCGGCGGGCCGCGACATGATCGAGTTCGCGGTGCCGCACACGCTGGCCTTCACCTTCTTCCCGCATTGGCTGATGGACCTGCGGCCGACCTTCGGCGCCTTGAAGAGCCGGCTCACCGCGCTGAACGTGCACGACGCCGTGCTGCGCCTGACCGAAGGCGGCTGCGACCTGTTGATCGCCTACCACCACCCTAGCCAGCCGCTGCAGCTGGCGCCCGAACGCTACGAGATGCTCAGCCTGGGCAGCGAGACCCTGGCGCCCTACGCCAAGGCCGGCCCCGACGGCAAGCCGCTGTTCAGCCTGCCCGGCCAGCCGCGCGACCGGGTGCCTTTCCTGGGCTTCGCGTCGGGCGCCTACATGGGGCGCCTGGTCGAGGTGATCCTGAAACAGGCCGGCCAGCCGCTGCACCTGGAACCGATCTACGAAACCGACATGGCCGAAGGCCTCAAGGCGATGGCCCTGGAAGGCCACGGCCTGGCCTTCCTGCCGCACAGTTTGGTGCGCAAGGAACTGAAATCGCGCCGCCTGGTGGCGGCCGCGCCGGGCAGCGATCTCGAACTGACGATGGAAGTGCGCATCTACCGCGAACGACCGCAGGCCGCCCGCCACAGCAAGCCCGCCGTGCAGGCGCTGTGGGATTTTCTGGGCGCCGGGGGGCAACCCTGATGGCGGATGCGCGCGTCGTGCCGCCGATGGCGACACCGGCGGCGGTCTGCCGGCCCCGCGCGCAGCTACAGTTCGCGCCCAGGGTGGTGCGCATGATCAGGCCCGCGCCTTGCACCGCTGCCACCCCATCCTTTGTTCGACTGCAGGAGACGAGATCATGAAGAAGACCCTGATGGCCGCTGGCCTGGCCCTGCTCGCCACCGGACTGGCGCAGGCGGCCGACACCCTGACCAAGATCAAGGATGCGGCGGCCGTCACGATGGGCGTGCGCGAAAGTTCGGGCGCGCTCAGCTACACGCTGGGCGATGGCAAGTACGCCGGCTTCCACGTCGAGATCTGCCAGCACGTGCTGGACGATGTGAAGAAGAAGCTGGGCCTGGCCAAGCTCGAAGTCAAGTACCAGCCGGTGACCTCGGCCAACCGCATCCCGCTGGTGCAGAACGGCACCGTCGACCTGGAATGCGGCAGCACGACCAACACCGCCGCCCGCCAGAAGGACACCGCTTTTGCCGTCACCACCTATGTCGAGGAAGTGCGCATCGCGGTGAAGGCCAACTCCGGCATCACCAACATCGCCCAGCTCAACGGCCGCAATGTGGCCACCACAACCGGCACCACCAGCGTGCAGCTGCTGCGCAAGCACGAACGCGCCACCGGTGTCGACTTCAAGGAATTCTTCGGCAAGGACCATGCCGACAGCTTCCTGCTGCTGGAGTCCGGCCGCGCCGATGCTTTCGTGATGGACGGGCAGATCCTGGCCGGCAACATCGCCAAGTCCAAGAGCCCGGCCGACTACAGAATCGTCGGCGAGGTGCTGTCGGTCGAGCCCATCGCGATCATGATGCGCAAGGACGATCCGGCCTTCAAGAAGGTGGTCGACGACAGCATCATGGCCCTGATGAAGAGCGGCGAGATCGCCAAGCTCTACGACAAGTGGTTCATGCAGCCCATCGCGCCGGCCAACACCAAGGTCGGCCTGCCGGCCAGCGAAGCCACCAAGCTGGCCTGGGCCAAGCCCAACGACAAGCCGGTCGAAGACTACGCCAAGAAGTAAGGCCGACCTGAGCACAGCCGGGGGCAGCAGCATGGCGATGGACTGGGGCGTCTTCTGCAAGGAGATCACCAGCGGTGATCAGGTCGCCAGCTGCTGGGGCAGCGGCGCCGACGTGACCTACCTGAACTGGCTGCTGAAGGCCTGGGGCTGGACGCTGTCGGTGGCGGCGCTGGCGCTGATCGTGGCACTGGTCGTCGGCGCTTTGGTGGGCATCCTGCGCACCACGCCCAACCGCAAGCTGGCCCTCTTCGGCGAGGTCTGGACCGAACTCTTCCGCAACATCCCGCTGCTGGTCCAGATCTTTCTCTGGTACCACGTGTTGCCGACGATGTTCAAGTCGCTGCAGGCCATACCGAGCTTCGTGCTGGTGGTCTTCGCTTTGGGCCTGTTCACCAGCGCGCGCATCAGCGAGCAGGTGAAGGCCGGCATCCTGAGCCTGCCCAAGGGCCAGCGCCATGCCGGCCTGGCGGTGGGCCTGACGCTGCCGCAGACCTACCGCTACGTGCTGCTGCCGATGGCCTTTCGCATCGTCATTCCGCCCTTGACCAGCGAAAGTATGAACATCGTCAAGAACTCGTCGGTGGCCTTCGCGGTCAGCATTGCCGAGCTGACGTCTTTCTACCTGCAGGCGGGCGAAGAAACCTCGCGCAACATCGAAATGCTGCTGGCGGTGACGGTGACCTACTTCATCAGTGCCTTCGCCGTGAACCGCGTGATGGCCGCAGTCGAAAAGCGGGTCCGGGTGCCCGGCATGATCGGCGGGCGCTGAGCGGATGAACCTCGACTTCACCTTCCTGACCTGGGGCGTCATCTCCAGCTTCGTCGTCAAGGGCCTGCTGTTTTCGATACAGCTGACGCTGGTGGCCATGGTCGGCGGCATCGTCATCGGCACGCTGCTGGCCCTGATGCGCCTGTCGGGCATGCCGGCGCTGGTGCTGCCGGCGGCGGCCTATGTGAACACCATGCGCAGCATCCCGCTGGTCATCGTGATCCTGTGGTTCTTCCTGCTGATTCCGCTGCTGCTCGGCCGCCCGCTGGGCGCCGAATGGTCGGCCGTCATCACCTTCACGCTCTTCGAGGCGGCCTACTACTCGGAGATCATGCGCGCCGGCATCCAGAGCGTGCCCAAGGGCCAGGTCCACGCCGGCTACGCCGTGGGCATGAACTACGCGCAGACCATGCAGCTGATCATCCTGCCGCAGGCCTTCCGCAACATGCTGCCGGTGCTGCTGACGCAGACCATCATCCTGTTCCAGGACACCTCGCTGGTCTACGCCATCGGCGCCTACGATCTGCTCAAGGGCTTCGAGATCGCCGGCAAGAACTTCAACCGCCCGGCCGAGACCTACCTGGTCGCCGCCGGCGTCTACCTCGTCATCTGCTTCTCGCTCAGCCTGCTGGTCCGCAGGTTGAACAAGAGGATCGCCATCATCCGTTGAAAGCACGTCGCCATGATCGACATCCAGAACGTGAGCAAGTGGTACGGCAGCTTCCAGGTGCTGACCGACTGCAGCACGGCCATCCGCAAGGGCGAGGTCGTGGTGGTCTGCGGCCCGTCCGGCTCGGGCAAGAGCACGCTGATCAAGACCGTGAACGCGCTCGAGCCCTTCCAGAAGGGTGACATCACCGTCGACGGCATCAGCATTTCCGACCCCAAGACCAACCTGCCCAAGCTGCGCGCCCGCGTCGGCATGGTGTTCCAGCATTTCGAGCTGTTCCCGCACCTGAGCGTGACCGAGAACCTGACGCTGGCGCAGATCAAGGTGCTGGGCCGCAGCCCCGACGAAGCCAGGGCGCGCGGCCTGAAGATGCTCGACCGTGTCGGCCTGATGGTGCACAAGGACAAGTTCCCGGGGCAGCTATCGGGCGGCCAGCAGCAGCGCGTGGCCATCGCCCGCGCGCTGAGCATGGACCCCATCGTGATGCTCTTCGACGAACCGACCAGCGCGCTCGACCCCGAAATGGTCGGCGAGGTGCTCGACGTGATGGTGCTGCTGGCCAAGGAAGGCATGACCATGATGGTGGTGACCCACGAAATGGGCTTCGCACGCAAGGTCAGCCACCGCGTGATCTTCATGGACGCCGGCAAGATCGTCGAAGACTGCAAGCAGGAAGAGTTCTTCGGCAACCCCGAAGCGCGCGCGCCGCGGGCCCAGGATTTCCTGTCCAAGATCCTGGCGCATTGAGTCCGCCCCGCCGGCGGCACGGCGAAGCCCGTTCCGCAGCGGGCTGCTGGGTGGTGCGGGTGGTGCGGGTGCGAGAATTCGCCGATGGCCGATTCCATCACCCTGACCTGCCCTGACGACTGGCACCTGCACCTGCGCGATGGCGCGGCCCTGGCCGCGGTGCTGCCGGCCACGGCCCGGCAGTTCGCCCGCGCCATCGTGATGCCCAATTTGCGCCCGCCGGTGACCACCGCCGAAGCGGCGCAGGCCTACCGCGCACGCATCCTGGCAGCCCTTCCCGCCGGTTCGGCCTTCGAGCCGCTGATGACGCTGTACCTGACCGACAACACGCCGCCCGAAGAAATCGCGCGTGCGAAGGCGGCTGGCGTGGTGGCCCTGAAGCTGTATCCGGCCGGCGCCACCACCAACAGCGACGCTGGCGTCACCGACCTGCGCAAGACCTACGCCACGCTGGAAGCCATGCAGCGTGCCGGCCTGCTGCTGCTGGTGCATGGCGAAGTCACCGACCCCGAGATCGACATCTTCGACCGCGAAGCGGTCTTCATAGCCCGCGTGATGCAGCCGCTGCGGCGCGACTTTCCCGAGCTGAAGGTGGTGTTCGAACACATCACCACGGCCGAGGCGGCGGCCTACGTGGCCAGCGGCGACGGGCCGACGGCGGCCACCATCACCGCCCACCATTTGCTTTACAACAGGAATGCGCTGTTCACCGGCGGGCTGCGGCCGCATTACTACTGCCTGCCGGTGCTGAAGAAGGAAGCGCACCGGCTGGCGCTGGTGAGCGCGGCCACCTCGGGCAGCCCGAATTTCTTCCTCGGCACCGACAGCGCACCGCATGCCGCGGCGCTGAAGGAGCAGTCGGTCTGCGGTGCCGGTTGCTACACCGCGCCGGCCGCGCTGGAACTCTACGCCGAGGCCTTCGAGGCCGCCGGCGCGCTGGACCGGCTGGAAGGTTTCGCCAGCTACTTCGGCGCCGATTTCTACGGTCTGCCGCGCAACAGCGGTACGGTCACGCTGGTGCGTGAGCCCTGGACGCTGCCCGAGACGCTGCCTTTCGGCGACACCCTCATCAAGCCGCTGCGCGCAGGCGACACCCTGAACTGGAAGCTGCCATGACCCAAGACCGCGTGATGTTGCTGATCGACGCCGACAATGTGTCGGTCGACGTGATGGAGCAGGCCGTGCGCCTGCTGCTCAACCAGCACGGCGCGGTGCACGTGCGCCGGGCCTACTGCACGGCCGAGAGCGCCGTCGCCAACCAGGCGGCCTTCAAGCGCCTGGGCATCAAGCCGATGGTGAACCTGGCGGCCGGCAAGAACAGCACCGACATCGCGATGGCGGTGGACGCCATCGACCTGGTGCTGGCCGAGCGGCCCGATGTGGTGGTCATTGCTTCGTCCGACTCCGACTTCGCGCCGCTGGTGCAGCGCCTGCGCGAAAAGGGCTGCGTGGTGCGCGGCATCGGGCAGATGGGCAAGACCGGCGACGAGACCCAGGAGGTCTACGACGATTACACCGTGCTGGAGCACCGCAAGTCGACCGCCAGCGCCAGCGCCGTCGCCAAGGCCAAGCCCGCCCGCAAGGCGGCCGCGCGCAAGACGGCGGCCGTGAAGGCGCCGGCCGCCAAGCGGGCGCCGGCGGTGAAGGCCGTGCCGGCCGCGAAGAAGGCGGCCAGCAAGACCGTTGCCACCAAGGCCCCGGCGCGCAAGGCGGCGAGCCGCAAGGCGGCCGTGACTGCCGCGGTGGCCGTGATGGCGCCCGAGCCACCCACCGCTGTCGAGCCGGTCGAGGCCCCGGCAGCACCCGCTGTCAGTGCGCCGGCCCGCGAGCCCCAGCCCGCGGCCCGGCCCGAGCGCGCCGCGGCAACGCGCCGCGGCAGTGGCAGTGGCGCGACGTCGATGGACGCCGTGCTGGACTGCCTGCCCGAACTGGCCGCCGGCCAAGGCCTGGCGCTCAACGTGGCCGTGCAGCGCCTGCGTGAAGCGCACCTGCTGGGCAAGAACAGCTCGTCGCTGAAGCTGTTTGGGCAGTGGTCCGAGCGCTTCGATCTCCTGCCGGCCGGCAACCCCACCCAGGTCCGCCTGCGCCGCTGAGTCCGGGCTAGACCCCACGCCGGCTGGGTCTGCTTGAAACGCGGGGCGTGGCCCTAACATCACGTCTGTCGTCACCTTTTGCGGCCCGAACGGGTCGCCGCAGTCATGAAACGCATCCTGCTCTTCATCGTCACCAACCTGGCCGTGATGCTGGTGCTGGGCATCGCGGCCAGCTTGCTCGGCGTCAACCGCTTCCTCACCGCCAACGGCCTGAACCTGGGCCTGCTGCTGGGTTTCGCTGCGCTCATGGGCTTCGGCGGTGCCTTCATCTCGCTGCTGATCAGCAAGCCGATGGCCAAGTGGAGCACCGGTGCCCAATTGATCAACGACTCGACCGACCCCACGCACCGCTGGATCGTCGGCACCGTCGAACGGTTCTCGAAGACGGCCGGCATCACCATGCCCGAAGTCGCGCTCTACGACGGCGAGCCGAATGCCTTCGCCACCGGCGCCTTCAAGAACTCGGCACTGGTGGCGGTGTCCACCGGCCTGCTGCAGAGCATGACGCGCGACGAGGTCGAGGCGGTCATCGCCCATGAGGTCAGCCACGTCGCCAATGGCGACATGGTCACGCTGACGCTGGTCCAGGGCGTGATGAACACCTTCGTGGTCTTTCTGTCACGCGTCATCGGCTACTTCGTCGACAAGGTCGTGCTGCGCAACGAGCGCGAAGGCACGGGCATGGGCTACTTCATCACCACCATCGTGCTCGACATCGTGCTGGGCGTGCTGGCCTCGGTGGTGGTGGCCGCCTTCTCGCGCCACCGCGAGTACCGCGCCGACGCCGGTGCGGCCGCGCTGATGGGCAAGAAGCAACCGATGATCAACGCACTGGCGCGCCTGGGCGGGCTGGACCCGGGCGAGTTGCCCCAGAGCGTGCAAGCCATGGGCATTTCCGGCAAGCCCAGTGGCCTGATGGCGCTGTTCAGCAGCCACCCGCCCATCGAAGACCGCATCCGCGCGCTGCAGCAACTGCCATGAGGGCCTGACGCTGCGGCTTTGAAGAGCAAGGGGCCCGCGAGGGCCCCTTTTCCCTTCCCGGCCTTGTCCTGCTGCAGCCACCGGAAACGTCCCGCAGTAGACTGATCCCCTCACTGGGCTGTGGAGCAGGTCGTGAAAACCCCGCTGATCGCTGTCAACCCGGATATCCAAAGCGGAGCCCCGGTCTTCGCTGGCACGCGGGTTCCCATCCGGAACCTGTTCGACTACATCGAAGAAGGCGACTCGCTGGATGTGTTTCTGGCGCAGTTCCCGTCCGTGTCCCGGGTGATGGCGGTTGCGGTGCTTGAACAGGCCCGAACGTCTTTGGCGCCCGATGCGCATCCTGCTGGATGAGTCGCTTCCGCGTGATCTGGCGCCGCTGCTTGCCGGCCACGAGGCCGTGACGGTTCAGGCGGCGGGCTGGTCTGGTGTCCAGAACGGGCATTTGCTGGCGCTTGCAGCCACGCAGTTCGACGTGTTCCTCAGTGCCGATCGCAACATCGAATTCCAGCAGAATTTGAAGACGCTGCCCATCGCGATCATCGTGCTGCGAGCCCGCAACAATCGCATCCAGGCACTGGCGTTGCTGTTGCCGGAATTGCTGCAGTTGCTGAATCACCTGGCGCCACGGACCTTGCGCAAAGTGGGTGCCTGAGTTCACCCGTGTGAGGCTGAATTCTTGTCGCGCCTGCGTTGTCAGGCGTTCGGTTCAGGTAATCAGAAAGCGGCTCGCTCACGGCCGGGTCAGTTTCAGCGTCGTGCCGATCTGTGCGCGGGCCACCTCTTCCGGGTGGAAAGGCAGCGTCGGCCATTCCTTGCGCGAGAACAGCAGCAACTGGTCGGTGGCGTGGGGTGAAGCCGGGTCGCTGCTCTGGCCGTAGGTCAAGATGGCCTGGGCCAGCGGGCCGCGGGCGTCGAAGCCCACCGTTTGCACATAGCTGGTGCCGTAGTCCACGCGCAGGCCTTGGGCGGTCAGGCCAGGGGCGAACTGGTTGCCCAGGTAATTCAGCACGCCTTCGAAGGGTTCACCGCCGTGCAGGGCGAAAGCGCCTTCGGTGATAGCCGGGCGCTGCACCGCGCGCAGTGGGGCGTCCAGCGCAAAGCCGGCGGTGCGCACGGTGTTGACGGCCTGGGCCAGCGCGTCCCACACCTTGTCGGCGATGGCCGCGTCGGCCATCTTCAGGCCGCTGGGCGTGGCCACCGGCTGGGCGGCGTCGAAGGGGCTGCGGTAGACACCGGGTATCAGCCGCGCGGTGCGCCAGAACTCGCGGAAGAGATGGGCCCCGCGTGAATCGAGGTCGCTGCGGCGGTCCCAGCCGACCAGCGCCGCACAGCCGTCGCGCGCGGCGCTGCTGGCCGGCGGGTTGGCGCTGCAGGCCGCCAGCAGGTCGGGCACCACCGCCTGGCCCATGAAGTTGCGGTTCTCGAACAGCTGCTGCTGCACGGCCTGCGCCGTGACCTTGCCGCGCGCCACCAGTTCCGGTATTTCGGTCAGGCCGGCGCGGGTGCGCATGCTGTCGACGCGGGCGTCACCGACCAACGGCGAGATGCCCGGGAAGGCCTGCAGCGGGTGGGTGTGGAAGAAGCTGTCGTTGCTGTTGTGCACCCAGTCACCGCGCACCGCGATGGGCAGGCGTTCGATGGGCGTCAGGCCGGGCACCGCCGAAGCCGGGTCGCGTCGCCAGTCGCAGTCGCTGCGCGAGCCATCCAGCACGACGAGGCCGGCTGCGCCGCGCAACGCGGCCAGCGCTGGGCTGGGTGTGCAGCGTTCCAGTTGCGCGGCGTCCACGTCGGGCACCACGCTGACGTCGGCGTACATCGCGTTGCCCTGGCGGTCGGCGGCGATGGTGTTGACCCAGGGCGTGCCCAGCTGGCTCAGCGCCTGGCGGATGTCAGCGACGTTGGCGGCGCGCGCGATGCCCAGCCAGGTGCTGGCGTAGCGCGTGTTGCCGGCATTGGCGTCCTGCACGGCGTAGGCCGTGGTGGCCGTCCAGTTCAAGCCGGCGCGCGGGATCACCACCACCGGCCCCCACCGCGTGGTCCACAGCGTGCGCTGGCGGGTCGACACGGTGTGGTCGCCGTTCAGCACCGCGACGCGGATCTCGCGCGAGCTCATCTTCTCGGGTTGGCCGTCCACCAGGTAGCGCGTCGGGTCGCCCGGCACCAGCGTCAGCGCGTGCAGCGTGAAGCGCTTGCCGGTGGACACCGTGTGCGACCAGGCCACGTCCTTGTTGAAGCCGATGCTGACGAAGGGCCCGTTGGCGCCGGTGGCGCCCATCACGTCGAACTGGCCCGGCACGGTCACGTGCATCTCGTAGAAACGGTTCACGCCGACCCACGGAAAGTGCGGGTTGCCCAGCAGCAGACCGCGGCCGTCGGCGGTGGTTTCGCGGCCGAAGGCCCAGGCGTTGGAGCCCAGCGGCGAGTCGATCAGGCCGGCTTCGCGCATGGCTTGCGCGGCATCGGCCAAGTCGACTTCAGCCGGCGCCGCGGTGAGGGGCGTGGTGACGGCGGCCGGCGCCGGCGGCTGCGCGCCGACGATGCCATCGGCCAGCGCGGCCAGGCCGGCTTGCACCATGGTCAGCTCGTTCATCCGGCTGTAGTCGGCCAGGCTCATGGGCCGCACCCAGGGCTGGCCCTTGCAGTCGGCGGGCAGGCTGGCGCCGCGCTCGGCCAGAAAGCGGTTGTAGCCGGCCACGTAGCCGCGGTTGAGCTGGGCCGCTTCGCTGCCTTCGGCCATGCCGCGCGCCAGCCTGGCGTCGTTCATGTGCGCGGCGATGAAGGTGTCGGCCACCTCGTTGGGCAGCATGCGGACGCCCAGCAGCCCCAGCGCCGTGGGCCCGAACCAGCGCGCTCGCTCGCCACGCACGGTGACCAGCTGGCGGGCGGTCTGGCAGACGTTCTCCTCGGCCTGCGCATAGGCCACGCCGTAGGCCAGCGTTTCCAGGTCGGGCGCGCTGATGTGCGGGATGCCGTGCGTGGTGCGCACGATGCTGACCGTGCGTGCATCGGCGTTGCCTGCGGGTGCGCCAGGGCCGCTGGCGCAGCCGGCCAGTCCCAGCGCCAGCAGCAGGGCGCCGGCGAGCGCCTGGGGCTGGTGCTGCTTCATGTCTTCTCCTTGACGCGGGGCACCCGGCCCATCAGGAAGAACTCGTCGTTGGGCCGCATCGCGGTGACGTTGGCCATGCGGTTGCTCAGGCCGAAGAAGGCCGTGATGGCGGCGATGTCCCAGGCGTCCTCGTCGTCGAAGCCGTGTTCGCGCAGCGCGGCGAAGTCGGCGTCGGTGATGCTGTCGGAGACCGTGCAGACCTTCATCGCGAAGGCCAGCATGGCGCGCTGGCGCGGCGTGATGTCGGCCTTCAGCGGGTTGATGGCGACCTGGTCGGCAACCAGCGGTTTCTTCTCGTACACGCGCAGGATGGCGCCGTGCGCGACCACGCAGTACAGGCAGTGGTTCAGCGCCGAGGTGGCCACGATGATCATCTCGCGGTCGCCCTTGCTCAGGGAACCTGCCTCCTTGAGCAGCAAGGCGTCGTGGTAGGCCATGAAGGCGCGCCACTCGGCCGGGCGGTGGGCCAGTGCCAGGAAGACATTCGGCACGAAGCCGGCCTTTTCCTGCACCTCCAGGATGCGCGCGCGCAGGTCCTCGGGCAGGTCTTGCAATTCAGGCACGGGGTAGCGCGAAATGGGAGCGGTCGTGGTCATGGCGTTCTCCTTCAAGTCCTGAACTGCATGGCGTGCAGGCGCGCGTACAGGCCGCCGGCGGCCAGCAGTTCCGAGTGTGTGCCTTGTTCCACCAGCCGGCCGCCTTCCAGCGCCAGCACGCGGTCGGCGTGTTCGATGGTGCTCAGCCGGTGGGCGATGACCAGCGTCGTGCGGCCCTGCATCAGGCGCTCCAGGGCGTCCTGCACGGCGCGTTCGCTTTCGCTGTCCAGCGCCGACGTGGCTTCGTCGAGGATCAGCACCGGCGCGTCCTTGGCGATGGCCCGCGCGATGGCCAGGCGCTGGCGCTGGCCGCCCGACAACTGGCTGCCGTTGTGGCCGATGGGCGTGTCCAGGCCCTGCGGCAGGCCTTCGGCGAAGTCCAGCAGGTTGGCGCCACGCAGCGCTGCGCGCACGGCCTCGAGCGGCATGGCGGCGCCCAGCGTCACGTTGGCTGCGAGGCTGTCGTTGAACAGCACCACGTCCTGGCTGACCAGCGCGAACTGCCGGCGCAGCGCGCGCATGTTCCAGTCGTGCAGCGCCACGCCGTCCAGGCTGATGGCGCCCGAGGTGGCTTCGATGAAGCGCGGCAGCAGGTTGACCAGCGTGGTCTTGCCGGCACCCGAAGGCCCGACCAGCGCCACGGTTTCGCCGGCCCGCACCTGCAGCGTCAGCGCATCGACGGCCGGCGGGCTGCCGTCGCGGTAGCGCAGGCTGACCGCGTCGAAGCGGATGTCGCCGCGGGCCCGGCCGCCGTCGTGGCTGCCGCCTTGCTCGACCGGGCTTTGCTCGATCAGGTCCAAGCCGCGTTCGACGGCGGCCAGGCCGCGCGTCAGCGGCGCCATCACGTCCGACAGGTGCTTGGCCGGCGCCACCAGTTGCAGCATGGCGGTGACGAAGGCCACGAACTCGCCCACCGAGGTGCCGCCGCTGCGGCTTTGCCACAGCGCGATGACGATGACCACCGACAGGGCGCAGGCCGCCAGCATCTGCGTCACCGGGGTCATGGTGCCGCCGGCGACCACGGCCTTGAGCATCAGCCGGCGCACGCGGTCGGCGCGCGCGTGGAAGCGCCCGGCCTGCTGGGCCTCGGCACCGTGCAGGCGCACGATGCGCCAGGCCAGCATGTTCTCTTCGACCACATAGGCCAGCTCGTCGGTGGCCTGCTGGCCTTGCACCGTCACGCGGTGCAGGCGGCGGCCCAGGGCGCGCATCACCCAGGCCACGGCCGGGAACAGCAGGGCGACGATCAGCGTCAACTGCCAGTTCAGGGTCAGCAGGTAGACCAGCAGCGCAGCCAGCACCAGGGTGTCGCGCACCAGGGTCAGCATCGAGTTCGACAGGATGCTGACGCCCGACTGCGCCTCGTAGACCAGGGTGTTGGTCATGCCGCTGGCGGTCTGCTGGGTCAGCAGGGCGGGCGCGCCGTCCAGCAGGCGCTGGAACATGCCGGCGCGCATCTGCAGCACCGCCCGGTTGCCGGCCCAGGCCAGGCCGTATTGCGCGACGAAGCCGGTCAGGCTGCGCAGCGCGAACAGCCCGATGATGGCCAGCGGCACCAGCCACAGCGGCAGGCTGCCGCCGGCAAAGCCCTGGTCGAGCAGTTTGCCCAGCAGCCAGGGTATGGCCGGTTCGGTGATGGCACCGACGGCCGCAGCCCCTGCGGCGCCGATGAGGCCGGCCCGGCTGCTGCGCAGGTAGGGCAGCAGGCGCGACAGGCGCTGCAACAGGGTGGGCATGGGTGGCTGGGGTCCTGGGGGGTTGCCCCGGGCTGGCTGGGGCCGGCGGATTATCGCGGCCAGACCGCTGCCTACAATCAAGGCCTCCATTTCCTGGTCGACCTGCTGCCTTGACCCCTGCGCTGAAGGACCCCTCGCGCCGCCACCTGTTGATGGCACTGAGCCTGGCTGCGGCCGTCGGGCCCGCAGCCGCCCAGTTCCGCGTCGAGATTGCCGGCGTCGGCGCCACCCAGTTGCCCCTGGTGCTGGGGCCCTTCCGCGACGAAGGGAAGGCGGGTGTGGCGGTGTCGCAGATCGTGCGCTCGGACCTCGAGCGCAGCGGCTTGTTCCGGGCCGTGCTGCCGGATCGGGCCCTCGATGAGCGCAGCACCATCGACAGCGCGCAGTGGCGCGGCCGCGGCGCCGACGCGCTGGTGGCCGGTTCGGTGTCGCGTCTGGCCGATGGGCGCTTCGACCTGCGCTACAAGCTGTGGGACACCGTCAAGGGCGACGAACTGCTGGGGCAGAGCAAGGTCGTGCTGCCGGTCGACCTGCGCCTCGCCGCCCACCGTGTGGCCGATGAAATCCACCAGAAGCTGACCGGCGAACGCGGCGTCTACGCCACCCGCATCGCCTACGTGGTGCGCGCCGGTCGCCGCTACACCCTGCAGGTGACCGACGCCGACGGTGAAGGCGGGCAGGTGGCGCTGGCCAGCGCCGAACCCATCATCTCGCCGGCCTGGTCGCCCGACGGCCGGCAACTGGCCTATGTGTCCTTCGAGACGCAAAAGGCCGTGGTCTGGGTGCAGGACTTGAGCACCGGCGAACGCCGCATGGTGGCCAGCTTCCGCGGCAGCAACAGTGCGCCGGCCTGGTCGCCCGACGGCCAGCGGCTGGCCGTGACCTTGTCGCAGGACGGGCTGGCGCAGATCTACACCCTGCCGGTGGCCGGCGGCAAGCCCGAGCGGCTGACCAGCAGCAGCGCCATCGACACCGAGCCCGTCTACGCGCCCGATGGCGCCAGCCTCTACTTCGTCAGCGACCGCGGCGGCGGCCCGCAGATCTACCGCCTGCCGGCCCGCGGCGGCAACGTCGAACGCGTGACCTTCAGTGGCAGCTACAACATCAGTCCCGCCATCAGCCCCGATGGTCAGGCCATGGCCTTCATCTCGCGCCAGGGCAATGCCTACCGCCTGATGCTTCAGGAGCTGGGGGCTGCGACATCGGCTGCGCCGGTGGCCCTCACCGATACACGGGACGATGAAAGCCCCAGCTTCGCGCCCAATGGCCGCCTGATCGTCTACGCCACCCGCCTGCAAGGTGCTGACGTGTTGATGACCACCACCCTTGATGGCAAGATCAAGACCCGACTCCTGAGCAGTGGCGCCGACATGCGCGAACCTGCCTGGGGGCCGTACGGACGCTGAAAGCAGGCGCCGCCGCCGTCACCGATCCGCTTTCCCACCCCGCTAGGAGATTTCGATGAAGACCCGCACCACCGGATGGATTCCTTCGACCGCCCTGCTGGCGGTCGGCCTGGCCCTGCTGGCCGGTTGCGACACGGCGCCCAAGGTCAGCGCGCCGGCCGCTGCGGCGCCGGTCGAAACGCGCCGTCCGGTGGCCATGCCCGCCACCGGCACAGAAGCGGCCGCCGCCGCCGCTACCACCGCTGCCACCCCGCAGTCCAGCGTGGCCACGGTCGACCTGGCGAAGAATGCTGCCGCCGCCGCCGCAGCGGCTGGCATGGCCATGCCGGCCCAGCGCGTCGTCTATTTCGACTTCGACAGCTACGCCATCAAGGACGAGTTCAAGACCTTGATCGACGGCTATGCCCGCGCGCTGCAGGCCAGTCGCGGCAAGAAGCTGGTCGTCGAAGGCCACACCGACGAGCGTGGCGGCCGCGAGTACAACCTGGCGCTGGGCCAGAAGCGGGCGGCGGCGGTGGTCAGCTCGCTGACGCTGCTGGGGGCTTCGGAAGCCCAGCTGGAAGCCGTCAGCTTTGGCGAAGAACGCCCGGTCGTCCAGGGCAGTGACGAAG
>Ga0136641_1000098_pt1 | contig 35555 bp, 29 predicted proteins | sample EliLak1302023Y_FD_115312 | JGI IMG/M metagenome (GOLD analysis project Ga0136641, IMG submission 115312) | Freshwater microbial communities from Elizabeth Lake, Yosemite National Park, California, USA - 13020-23Y | ecosystem: Environmental > Aquatic > Freshwater > Lake ...
AGCAGCAACCTGCCCGGCGCTTGGCGCTGTGCCCAGGACTTGCGCACCGCCTACCCTTGGGCTTTCCAAGCCCCGCCCAAGCACCTCAGCCATGCGCCCACGAACACGCCCCAGCCGCAGGAAGCCAAAAGCTTTACCGACGGTTTGACAGGGCGCCTGTTTGACCTGATTGCCTGAGGCGCATTAAACGATTTTCACGCTCAGGTTGGGCAGGCCGTCGATGTGCATTTCGATGACATCACCGCGCACAACCGGGCCCACATTTTCCGGCGTCCCTGAATAAATGATGTCGCCGGGGAATAGCTCAAAGGCTTCCGAAAGCTTGGATATTTGCTCCGCGACCGACCAGATCATCTGGTTCAGGTTGGCGTTTTGTTTGATTTGCCCGTTGACTTTGAGCCAAATACTACCCTTGGTGAAGTGTCCAGTAGTGGCCAGTTTGTGAATCGGGCCAATCGGCGCTGAATGGTCAAAGCTCTTGCCGATTTCCCAGGGCTTTTTCTCGTCTCCCAGGGCGCGCTGCAAATCGCGCCGCGTCATGTCCAGGCCGAGGCTGTAGCCATAGACCAATTCCAAAGCCTTGTCCACGGGGATATTGCGCCCGCCTTTGTCCAGGGCAGCGACCAGTTCGGCTTCGTAGTGGTAGTTTTTGGTCAGCGTGGGATAAGGATGGTCAACCACGACGCCGACGGGCACGTTCTGGATCGCGTCGGTGGGCTTTTGGAAGAAAAACGGCGGCTCACGCGTCGGGTCCGAACCCATTTCGCGCGCATGCGCGGCGTAGTTACGTCCTATGCAGTAAATCCGTCGGACCGGAAATTTTTCGTCGCTGCCGGCGATGGGAACATACACCGCAGGCACCGCAAACGGCGTTTTCACGGCGTTCTGGCTGATGCCCGGTGTGGCGCAGCCCAGCAGCGCACCTGCGCCCATCAGGCCGCTAGATTGCAATAAATTTCTTTTAGACATCATGGACATGGGCTATCTCCTTTGTGTTGTATGAGAACAATGTAACCGGCTTACTCGCTGACCTGCACGCCTTTCCAGAAGGCCACCCGGTCCCGGATCGAGGCGGCTTCGGGCTTGGGGTCTGGGTAGTACCAGACACAGTCGGCGTTGAGTTCACCGTCCACCATCAGCGAATAGTAATGGGCCTGGCCCTTCCATGCGCAGCTGCTGCGGTGATTACTGAACTGGACCCATTGCCGGTTCAGCGCGCTGGCGGGGAAATAATGGTTGCCCTCGACCATGACGATGTCATCGCTTTGGGCGATCACGGTGTTCTTCCAAATAGCTTTCATGTTGCTGCTTTCCAAGGATTACAAGGTGGGCTCTGGCTGGCAAGGGCTTTGGCAGCTGACAGCGCGTTGCGGATCTGGGCGCGATAGTATCCTGCTACACCGCCCTTTACCCACGCCCCCATGGAAACCATTGCCCTCTTCCCGCTTTCCCACGGCCTGTACCCCGATGGGCGTCTGGACCTGCAAATCTTTGAGGTGCGTTACCTGGACTTGGTGCGCCGCTGCCACCGCGAACAAAAACCGTTTGGCATTGCCTGGATAGATCAAGGCCAGGAAGTGACGGTGCCGGGCCAACAGCCCACGCTCTACCGCTATGGCACGCTGGCCCATATCGACAGCCTAGAAACCGTGCAGGCGGCGCTGCTGCGCATACGCTGCCATGGCGGAGTGCGCTTTGCCCTGCACCACACCCGCCCAGGCCCACTGGGCGTATGGCAGGGCGATGTGGAATACCTGGCGCCCGATGCCGCGGTGGACATCCCGAATGATATGGAATACCTGGCCCAGCGCCTAGGTAAGGGCATCGCCAGGGCGCAGCAAGACGGACGCCTACCCGAGCTTCCCCTGTTGCCGCCCTTCCGCCTAGACGAATGCGGCTGGGTCGCCAACCGCTGGGCCGAACTCTTGCCTCTTCCTGCCGCCTACAAACAAGCCCTATTGCAAGAGAGCGACCCCTTGGCACGCTTGCGGGCGATTGACCGGAGCATGGACCGGGAAGACCAGGCTTAGTTCCAGCAGGTTCGCCACACCCTTAAGAGGGCGGGCAATCCCCCATAGCCGCCGCCTATGCTCTGGGTTATCTTCGGGGAATGACCTTGGCACTTTCACTCATTTTTGTCCTGACCTACGCCGCGATTGTTTTTGAGCACCCGCTGGGCGTCAACAAATCCGCTGCTGCCTTGCTGGGTTCGGGGGTGCTGTGGGTGGTCTACGCCCTGGGCGGACCGGATGCGGATGCACTCAATGCCGAGTTAGCAGCTTCGCTCACCGGCACGGCGCAAATTGTGTTTTTTCTGATCGGCGCCATGACCATCGTCGAGGTGATCGACGCGCACAACGGTTTTGAAGTGCTGACCCGGCGTATTTCCACCACCCGCCTGCCGGTGCTGATGTGGATGATTGGCTTAGCGACTTTTTTCCTGAGCGCGGTTTTGGACAATCTGACAACCGCCATCGTGATGGTGTCGCTCATGAAGCGCCTGCTCGATAAGCGCGACGACCGGTTGCTGTTTGCTGGCATCATCGTCATTGCCGCCAATGCTGGCGGCGCCTGGACGCCGATTGGCGATGTCACTACCACCATGCTCTGGATCGGCGGGCAGATCACCACCTTGGCCGTAATGCAAGGCGTGTTTCTGGCCTCTATCGTCAACTTGCTCGTGCCTTTGGTCGTCGCGGCCTGGATGGCCAGCGGACGGCTGGTGGAGTCGCCCAAGGCAGAGGTATCCGACAAGTCCAGCACCACTGCCTTAGAGCAAACCGTCGTGCTCTTGCTCGGCCTGGGCGTGCTGGTGCTGGTGCCGGTGTTCAAAGCGGTGACGCATTTGCCGCCGTTTATGGGCGTGTTATTAGGTCTGGGAGTACTCTGGCTGGTGGGCGACCTCCTGCACAAGCGCAAGGACGAGGAGGACAAACAAGGCCTGACCCTGGTCAGCGCGCTGGGGCGTATCGATATGTCGGCGATTGTGTTTTTTATTGGTATTTTGCTGGCAGTGGCAGTGCTAGAGCACAGCCATATTTTGCCGGCCCTGGCCAGTTGGCTGGACCATGCGGTGGGGCGCCAAGATGTGATCGTGCTCATCATCGGACTGGTCAGCGCGGTGGTGGACAACGTGCCCTTGGTTGCCGCGTCCATGGGCATGTATGACCTGGCGCAATACCCGCCGGACAGTTTTCTATGGGAATTTATGGCCTATTGCGCAGGCACCGGCGGTTCGATTTTGATCATCGGTTCGGCCGCGGGCGTGGCCGCCATGGGTCTGGAGCGCATCGACTTTCTTTGGTACCTGCGCAAAATCAGCGGCCTGGCCCTGGCCGGGTACTTGGCCGGCGCTGCGGTCTATGTGCTGCAGTTTCATGGCTTGCATTGATGCCGCTGCAAGGGTAATCCCCAGTCGACTGCCATCTATCTGAACGGATTCTTACACCATGCGCCAATAAAATGGCCTGTTAGCTTGGCATCGCTCCATGGCGCATGCCCCATGCTTTGATGATTGACTGGAGCCCTTATGAACTTTCTTTTATCCTTGTCCAAACGCATTGATGCGTTTAGCGAATGGATGGGCCGCTGGGTGGCCTGGCTGGTGCTGTTTGCAGTACTCATTAGCGCGGCCAATGCCTCTATGCGCAAGGCCTTTAACATGAGTTCCAACGGCTTCCTTGAAATTCAGTGGTACCTGTTTGCCGCTGTGTTTTTGCTCGCCTCAGGCTACACCCTGCTGCGCCAAGAGCATGTGAAGATTGATGTGATCTCCGGGCGCTTTTCCAAGCGCACCCAGATTTGGATTGACATCATCGGCATCTGCGTTTTCCTGCTCCCCTTTACCTTCATGATCACCAAGCTGGCCTTGCCCTTGGTCATCAATGCCTATGTAACGCAAGAGGTCTCCTCCAACGCCGGCGGCCTGATCCGCTGGCCTGTGTTTGCCCTGCTGCCCCTGGGCATGCTGGCGCTGGCTATCCAAGCGGTCTCCGAGTTGATCAAGCGCATCGCCTTTTTGCAGGGCTTGGTACCGGATCCCACCAAAAAACAAGGGAGTAAGACTGCCGAGGAAGAACTGGCCGAATTTCTGCTGCAAAAAGAAGTGGCCGCCCGCGAAGCGACACAAATGGGAGCCGCCAAATGAACGAGTTCCTGATCGCCAATATGGCGCCCATCATGTTTGCCTCGCTGATCGTCTTTTTATTGTTCGGCTACGCAGTGACGTTCTCCCTGGCCGCCTGCGGTTTGTTTTTCGGCTTTGTGGCTGTGGAGTTAGGCGTTATTCAGCCCGCCTTTTTGCAAAGCCTGCCGCTACGCATTTTCGGCATCATGCAAAACGACACCTTGCTGGCGATTCCCTTTTTCACCTTTATGGGTTTGATTTTGGAACGCTCGGGCATGGCCGAGGACTTGCTCGACACCATCGGCCAGTTGTTCGGCCCGATCCGCGGCGGCTTGGCTTATGCGGTGATTTTGGTCGGCGCCATGCTGGCTGCGACCACCGGCGTGGTAGCCGCATCGGTGATTTCCATGGGCCTGATTTCTCTGCCCATCATGCTGCGCTATGGCTATGACCGGCGCGTGGCCAGTGGCGTGATTGCCGCCTCGGGTACGCTGGCGCAAATCATCCCGCCCTCGCTGGTGCTGATTGTGCTGGCCGACCAATTAGGCAAAAGCGTAGGGGACCTGTACAAAGGTGCCTTCATTCCCGGCTTTGTACTGACCGGTCTGTACATCCTGTACATCGTTGCGCTCAGTATTTTTTACCCACAGTCGGTACCGGCCCTGCCCGCCGAAGCACGCACCATCCGCGAAAAAGATGGTACATCCGGCCTGCGCTCCTTGCTAATCTTGGTAATTCTGTCCACCGCAGCCGCCATCGGCTTTGCCAAATGGCGCCCGGCCACCGTGGCGCTGGACGAGCTGATCGTCACGTCCATGTGCGCAGGCGTGGGCCTGGCGTTTGTTGCTGCCGTAGTCAACCGGGTGACCAAGATGGGCTTGCTCTCCAACATGGCCGAGCGCGTCACCTTTGTGATGATTCCGCCACTGGCCCTAATTTTTCTGGTCCTGGGCACGATTTTTCTGGGTATCGCGACGCCCACCGAAGGCGGTGCCATGGGCGCGGTGGGTGCGCTGGTGATGGCGATCGCGCGCGGTCGCATCGACCTCAAGCTGATGCGTCAAGCTATGGATTCGACCATGAAGCTGTCCTGCTTTGTGCTGTTTATCCTGATCGGCGCTACCGTCTTCAGCCTGGCTTTCCAAGGCGTGGACGGGCCAAAATGGGTGGAGCACCTGCTTTCAAGCCTGCCGGGCGGACAACTGGGCTTCTTGATTGTGGTGAACATCATGGTATTCCTGCTGGCCTTCTTCCTGGACTTCTTCGAGCTGGCTTTCATCATCGTGCCGCTGATCGCGCCAGTGGCGGAAAAGCTGGGTATTGATTTGGTGTGGTTCGGCGTGCTGCTGGCGGTAAACATGCAAACCTCATTCATGCACCCACCGTTTGGCTTTGCCCTGTTTTACCTGCGCAGCGTGGCGCCCAATGAGGACTATGTGGACAAAGTGACCAAGAAGCCCACCAAGCGCGTCACCATTGAGCAGATTTACTGGGGTGCCGTACCCTTTGTGCTGATTCAGATTGTGATGGTCGGCCTCATCATCACCTTCCCCGGCCTGGTCTCCAGCGGCCTGACCAAAGACCCGACCGTCGATGCAGATACGGTGATGCGGCAATTACAAACCGATTCGCAGCAGCGCACGGACGATAAGGCGGCAGCCGAAAAAGCCAATGCAGGTACAGCCGATGAAAAAGAAGACCCCATGGCACGTATGCTGGAGTCTATGAAGGAAGAGCAAAGCAAGAAGCCTTGATCGTCCAAGCCCCATACTTCGCGCGATGGGGTGTTGGGTTCGCTTCAGCTTGGTAGAGTTAGGTTTTCCTTACTCATTAAAAAACCCCGCCGTGGCGGGGTTTTTTCGGTGCTGAAAATCGCTTGCCGCTTACAGCTTTTGCGCTTGCATAAAATCGTCCATAGACGCTTCCGCCAGGCTAAACCATAAGTTGCTTTCCCGGCGAAAGGCAGAGTAGTCGGCGTAGATTTTTTTCCAGGCCGGGTTGGTGTCGTTCAGTTCGGCGTAAATGTCCGTGGCCGACTTGAACGCCGCCGCCATAATTTCTTTGGGGAAACGCTGCAGCTTGGCGCCTTGACCTAACAAGGTTTTGAGTGCCGGCATGTTACGCGCGTCGTACTTGGCTTGCATATCGGTATGGGCAAATGCTGCCGCGCACTCCACAATGGCTTTGTACTCGGAGGACAGGCCTTCATAGGCTTTTTGGTTCACATACAAAGACAACTGTGGGCCCACTTCCCAGAAGCCTGGGTAATAGTAATGCTGTGCCACTTTGTTCAGTCCGAGTTTCAGGTCGTCATAAGGCCCGACCCATTCGGCAGCGTCAATAGTGCCTTTTTCCAGCGCCTGATAAATCTCGCCGCCCGGGATGTTCTGGGGCACTACGCCCAGGCGCTCCAGCACGCGCCCGGCAAAACCACCGCAACGGAACTTCAGGCCCTTAAGATCATCCAGACCTTTAATCTCTTTGCGGAACCAACCGCCCATTTGCACGCCGGTGTTGCCCATGGGGAAGTTCACAATGCCCACTTTGCCGAAATGCTCACGGAACAACTTCAGGCCATTGCCCTCGTACATCCAGGCCGTCATCTGGCGGCTATTTAGGCCGAAGGGCACTGCGCAGTCCAGCGCATAAGTGGGGTCCTTGCCGAAGAAATAGTAAGAGGCTGTGTTGGCCATTTCGATGGTGCCGTTGGACACGCCGTCCAAGACGCCAAATGCCGGCATCAACTCGCCGGCCGCGTGGGTGCTGATGGTGAACTTGCCACCGCTCAACTCGCCCACTTTTTTCGCAAACACGTCGCACACGCCGAACAGCGTATCGAGCGCTTTGGGGAAACTGGAAGCACAGCGCCAACGCAAAGTCGCCTGCGCATGGACTGCGGGTGCAGCGCCTGCTGCTAAAACACCCGCAATGCCGGCATTTTTAATAATTGAACGACGATCCATAGTTAACTCCAATGAAGGGTGAAAGAAATGCAGGCCAGCGGCAGCCCAAGCGCCCGCGCATCGCCTGCCAACAGGTCCAAGCGCAATTGTAGGAAGGCTTTAGGCCGCTTTATGCCGCTTTAGACAGGGGTTTTCCCTTGGAAACCTGTGGCAAAAGCCCCGCAAAGCGCAAGTGGATAGACGCTTCGATGCCCGCCGCGTCCAAGCCATGCATAGACATGAGCTTGGCGGGGTCGCCGTGTTCGATAAACAGATCCGGCAGGCCCAGGCTAAGAACGGGCAGCACCGCACCTGCCGCTTGCAAGGCTTCTTGCACCGCGCTACCGGCCCCGCCCATCACGGCAGCGTCTTCCACCGTGACGATGGCCGCATGGGTGCGGGCCATTTGCAGCAGCAATTCGGTGTCCAAAGGCTTAGCCCAGCGCATATTGACTGCAGTCAGTCCCAGTTTGTCGGCCACCGCCATGGCCGGATACAAGAGCGTACCGAAAGCAAAAATAGCAATGTTTTCACCATGCAAACGAACTTCGCCCTTCCCAAAGGGCAAGCCCTCCAAGCTTGGCTTTACAGCGACACCTGCCCCGGCACCGCGCGGGTAGCGCACTGCCACCGGGTGGCTTTGCTCGAAGGCCGAACTGAGCAACTGACGGCATTCGTTTTCATCGGCCGGGCAGGCAATACTCATATTGGGGATACAGCGCAGGTAGGCGATGTCGTAGTTGCCGGCGTGGGTGGCACCATCCGCACCGACGAGGCCGGCGCGGTCCAGGGCAAACACCACCGGCAGGTTTTGAATCGCCACATCATGGATCAGCTGGTCGTAGCCGCGTTGCAAGAAGGTGGAATAAATAGCCAACACGGGCTTGAGGCCCTCGGTGGCCAATCCGGCGGCAAAGGTCACTGAGTGCTGCTCGGCAATGCCTACGTCGAAATAGCGCTTGGGAAAGCGCTTTTCAAACTCGACCAGGCCCGAGCCCTCGCGCATGGCCGGGGTGATTCCCACCAAGCGCTCGTCCTGCGCGGCCATATCGCACAGCCAATTACCGAATACCTGGGTAAAGGTGGTTTTAGGAGCGACCGACGGTTTTTGTATACCAATAGCGGGGTCAAATTTGCTGGGTCCGTGGTAGGCAATCGGGTCGGCCTCGGCCATTTGGTAGCCCTGCCCTTTGCGGGTCACGACATGCAAAAACTGCGGGCCGGTCAGGTGCTTGATGTTCTCCAGCGTAGGAATCAGGGAGTCCAGATCGTGCCCGTCGATGGGACCAATGTAGTTAAAGCCAAATTGCTCAAACAAAGTTGCCGGCACCACCATACCTTTGGCATGCTCTTCAATGCGCTTGGCCAGCTCGAACAAAGTGGGCGCACCTTTGAGCACGCTTTTGCCCACGCTTTTGGCCTTGGCATAAAACTGCCCGCTCATCAGCTGCGCCAAATAGCGGTTGAGCGCGCCCACCGGCGGGCTGATGCTCATTTCGTTGTCGTTCAGGATCACCAGCAGGCGGCAATCCTCCACACCGGCATGGTTCATGGCCTCAAACGCCATGCCTGCCGTCAGGGCGCCGTCGCCAATCACTGCCACCGAATAGCGCTTGTCGCCCTTGATGTTGGCCGCCATGGCCATGCCCAGGGCAGCAGAAATCGAGGTACTGGAATGCGCGGTACCAAAGGTGTCGTACTCGCTTTCGGCCCGCTGCGGAAAGCCGCTCAGGCCACCGAGCTGGCGCAGCGTGGACATGCGGTCGCGCCGACCGGTGAGGATTTTGTGGGGGTAGGTCTGGTGGCCTACGTCCCAGACAAAGCGATCGCGCGGGGTGTCGAACACATAGTGCATGGCGATGCTCAGTTCCACAGTACCCAAGTTGGAGCTGAGGTGCCCGCCGGTTTGGGCGACGCTGTGCAACAAGTAGCTGCGCAATTCATCGGCCACACGGGGCAGATCGGAGCGCGGCAAGCGGCGCAGGTCCTGGGGGCTGTTGATCTGCGACAGCAAGGCTGTCGCAGGCTTTGCGTTATCGGGCATAAGGTTCAAATCAATTAAAAGTGTCAGCTTACGCGTACAAGGGTAGGAGGCTATCCGTTTTTACGTAAATGGTAAAGCCCTCAGTGGGCACGGTGTATCACCCTATTTGCCAATGCGGCCAACGCTGCGGTGTCCGGCAGGCCGCTGCCCTGCAGTGCGGCATGGGCCTGCCCGGCCAAGGAGGCCGCATAGGCGCGGCTGCGCTCGAGCCCCATCAGGGCCACATAGGTGGGTTTGTCGTTATCGGCGTCCTTCCCAGCGGTCTTGCCTAATGTGGCCGAATCAGCGCTCACGTCCAGTACATCGTCCACCACCTGAAAGGCCAGCCCAATAGCCTGCCCAAAGGCCTCCATAGCCTGCAAAGCCATAGCCGACGCCGTCCCACAGGCCGCGCCCATCATTACGCTGGCCTGCAACAAAGCGCCGGTTTTGAGCTGGTGCATGTGGCGCAAGCTGTCTTCGGACAGGGACTGACCGACGCTGGCCAGGTCAATCGCCTGGCCGCCCGCCATGCCCACCCGGCCCGACGCGCGGGCCAGGATAGCGCACAAGCGCGCCTGCACCGCTGGGTCCACACTGCCATCTAATGGCGTCAGCACCTCAAAGGCCAAGGTTTGCAAAGCGTCACCTGCCAATAGCGCACCGGCTTGCCCAAACTGCACATGCACCGTGGGCTTGCCCCGGCGCAGCACATCGTTGTCCATGCAAGGCATGTCATCGTGCACCAGGGAATACGCGTGTATCAGTTCCACTGCGCAGGCCGCCCGCATCGCTGCAGCGTCCGCGCTCGATGAAGATGCGCCATTGACTGCCTCATAAGCAGCCAGCACCAACAGGGGCCGCAGACGTTTGCCGCCATCGAGCACGGCGTAGCGCATGGCATGGTTCAGATCGGCTGGGGCTGCCCAGGCAAAGCCGGGCGGTGCGTGGGGACTCAACAGCTGGTCCAGTGCGTTTTCCACCTGGCGCAAATGCTGCGCCATCCATGGCTCCAGAGAAAAAGCCATAGGGCTCAAACGCCCTTCCAGGGTTTGATAGCGCCTTGGTCCAGCACCTTTATCTGGTCTTCTACCGCCTGCAGACGCGCGCGGCAGACCTGTAGCAGCTCCGCACCACGCTGGTAGCCCGAGAGCAACTGGTCCAGCGGCAAGCCCCCGCTTTCCATGCGTTCAACGAGCGCCTCTAGCTCGGCCATGGCCTCTTCATACGCGGGCGCAAGGGCTGCGGCTGCGGTAACTGAACTGGTGGCCTTGGGCATGCAAGCTCCGTGCGCGTTAATCGGATGGGGAAACTGCCATCAAATTTTAAGCGAGGGCACTTCAGTTTAAAAAACCAAATTTCATGAAATTTACAAGGCTACAATCATCGTCCCTTACGCCGGAGGCCGTGTTTGCGCTGCCGCCGGGTTTATTGACAGCGCCTTTTGGGGCGCACCCTCCCTGTGGGGAGTCTTTAGGTCAGGTCCACCATGTCTGATTTAAGTCTTCAACTGCAGCCGGCCCTGAGCCAACTCCCTGTATCAAGCTACTTTGATCCGTCGCTTTTCGCGCGCGAGATGGAGTGCCTGTTCAAGCCAGGGACCCGTTATGTAGGCCATGCCTTGAGCGTGCCCGAAATCGGTGACTACTATGCCCTGCCCCAAGAGCAAGAAGGGCGGGCGCTGGTGCGCAATGCCCAGGGCATCGAACTCATCTCCAATGTCTGCCGCCACCGCCAGGCCATCATGCTCAAAGGCCAGGGCTCTTTGCTCCATGGCGCGGGCAGTGCCGGTGGCAATATCGTCTGCCCCCTGCACCGTTGGACCTATAGCGGCAGCAATCACCAGGGCGGCCTGCCCGCAGGCAAGCTCATAGGCGCACCGCACTTTTCCGCCGACCCGTGCCTGAACCTCAACAACTACCCTTTGCAGGAATGGAACGGCCTGTTGTTTGAAGCCGGTGGCGCTAACGTGGCTGAGCAAATGGCTGGCCTGGGGCCGCGCGCCGATCTGGACTTTGGCGGCTATGTGCACGACCGGGTGGAAATGCATGTGTGCAACTACAACTGGAAAACCTTTATCGAGGTGTATTTAGAGGACTACCACGTCGGACCCTTCCACCCAGGCCTGGGCAACTTCGTGACCTGCGATGACTTGCGCTGGGAATTCAAAGACAACTACTCGGTGCAAACCGTAGGCACTGGCAGCCGTCTGGGTTCATCGGACGCCAGCGGTGGCTCGCCGGTGTATGAGCGTTGGCAAAACGCCGTGCTCAACTACCGCAATGGCGTGCCCCCACCCTATGGCGCCATTTGGCTGACCTTGTATCCCTACGTGATGGTCGAGTGGTACCCGCATGTGCTGACCGTCTCCACCTTGCAGCCACTGGGCGTAGACAACACCCTCAATATGGTGGAGTTTTTCTACCCGGAAGAAATTGCCGCGTTTGAGCGGGAGTTTGTCGAGGCACAGCAAGCGGCTTATATGGAAACCTGCGTCGAGGACGATGAAATCGCGGAGCGCATGGACGCCGGGCGCAAAGCCTTGCTGGCGCGTGGTGACAATGAAGTGGGCCCCTACCAAAGCCCGATGGAAGACGGTATGCAGCACTTCCATGAGTGGTACCGCAAACGCATGGGCAGTTTGACCACGGCCGCTGCATGAATTTTGCTCGCAGCGGCGGCAGCGCCTGGCAGGCGCTGTGGATGGTGCTGGCCTCCTTTTTGTTTGCCACCATGGCAGTCGGCGTGAAGTCGGCCTCGCACAGCTTTAGCACCTTCGAGATCATTTTTTACCGTGGCCTGGTAAGCGTGATCTTTATGGCGGTGGTCGTGCGGGCGCGCAAGGTCAGCTTGCGCACGCCGGTTCCCATGATGCACCTGACGCGCAGCGGCGTGGGCGTGCTGTCCCTGGGTTCCTGGTTTTTTGCGATCGCCCATCTGCCCCTGGCCACGGCCATGACCTTGAACTATATGAGCGGCGTCTGGGTAGCGGCCTTTATTTTGGGTGGCTCACTGCTGTACGGCCAGGCCGAAAAACAGCTTGCACTCATGGGTACGGTAATGCTGGGCTTTGTCGGCGTAGTCATGACCTTGCGACCCACCATAGACCACGACCAATTGTTCGCAGGATTAATTGGCTTGCTTTCGGGTATGGGCGCAGCGCTGGCCTATATGCAGGTGACGTCCTTGGGAAAAGCTGGCGAGCCCGAGGAGCGCACCGTATTTTATTTTTCCGTGGGCACCGCCTTAGTCGGTGCGCTAGGCATGTTATTGACCGATTTGACTCCCTGGAGCGAGGTCAACCCCCACGACGCCTATTGGTTGGTACCGATCGGCGTGCTAGCTGCACTGGCTCAATGGTGCATGACACGCGCCTACCGCAAGGGCGCCACCTTGGTGGTCGCCAGCATGCAGTACTTTGGCATTGTGTTTGCCAGCCTCTATAGCCTGTTACTGTTTGGTGACCATATTGCCCCGCTGGGCTGGGCCGGCATCGCCGTCATTTTGGCCAGCGGCATCCTGTCCACTGCCCTGCGTTCGCGCACGCTGCCCGATACGCCGGCACAGGACCATTAAGGACCATGGGATGCGGCATGCCATGCGATACAGTTCAAAGCGAGCATCCCCCAAAAAACTTCAGCGCGGCGCCTGCCGTTAACGCCATGTACACCACCCTGATTTCGGCCGAACAAGTGATGCAACTGCAGCAAGCCAAGACACCTCTGATGCTGTTCGATTGCAGCTTTGACCTGGCCCGCAGCGAGGCCGGCCTCGCGATGTTTGCGCAAAGTCATATGGCAGGCGCGGTATTTGCCGACCTGGACCGCACGCTCAGCGCCAAAGGCGAACGCCAAAGCACCGATGCGCAAAGCGGGGGCCGCCATCCTTTGCCACCACGCCAAGCGCTGGCGCAGTGGCTACGCGACCTGGGGTTTATGCAAGGCATGCAAGCCGTCGTCTATGACCGCCAGGGCTCCAGTTTTTGCGGACGCTTGTGGTGGATGCTCCGGTGGTTGGGGCATGATGCGGTGGCGGTGCTAGACGGTGGTCTGAACGCTTGGGTCGCTGCTGGTGGCAGCACCGAAAGCGGCGCGGAATCGGCTTTTACGGTCACGCAAACCGGTAATTTTGCGCTGCGTGAACCCCTCGTGAAACTGCTACAAGTCGAGGAAGTGCTGGAAAATCTAGGGCGCGCAGGGCAAACGATTGTGGATGCGCGCGCGAACCCGCGCTTTAAGGGCGAGCTTGAGCCCCTGGACCCGGTCGCCGGGCACATTCCTGGTGCGCTGAATCGGCCTTTTCAGCTGAACCTCGATGCGGACGGCAAATTCAAACCACCAGCGCAATTGCGCGCCGAATTCGAAGCCCTTTTGGGCGCGCGAAGCACCGAGACCGTGGTGCACCACTGCGGCAGCGGCGTCACAGCCATACCGAATATTTTGGCGATGCAAATTGCAGGCCTCGGAAATACCGCGTTGTTTGCCGGGAGTTGGAGTGAGTGGTGCAGCGATCCGGCCAGGCCGGTGGCGAAGGGCTGAGGCCCTGGTATCAGCCTCGCAATCTTGGGCGCTGACTTTGGCCTTAGCGCGTCAGTACCACCACGTCACTGCCAGACCACCACACATGCACCGCATCACCCCAGGTGAAGGTGGAGCTGCCATGGCGTGCATCATTGGTGTGGGTCACCTTCACCACCAAGCCGCTGGCAAGTTTGACGTGGTAGGTGGTCAGACTACCCAGATAAGCCATTTCGGTAATCACACCCTGCGCCAGGTTGTAGCCTACTTCAGCGACCAGTTCGCGTTGCGCGTCCGTGACGGGTTCGCTTTGGATCGACATTTTTTCTGGACGCACCGCCACCTGCACCTCCATGCCCTGGGTGCCAGTGATGCCGTGGCTGACATAGTGTTTGCAATCGGCTGAAGCGATGATGACGTGGTCGGCCTCATCGACCTCCACCGCGCCTTTGAAAATATTGACAGTGCCAATGAAGTCGGCCACGAACAAACTATTGGGCGTTTCGTAAATCTCGGCAGGTTTGCCCATTTGCAAAATCTTGCCTTCGCTCATGACGCCGATGCGGGTCGCCATGGTCATGGCCTCTTCCTGGTCATGGGTCACCATCACGCAGGTCACCCCCACACGCTCAATGATGTCCACCAGTTCCAGCTGCGTGCGCTGGCGCAGCTTGGCATCTAAAGCGCCCAGCGGTTCATCCAGTAACAACAGCTTGGGACGCTTGGCCAGGCTGCGCGCCAGTGCCACGCGCTGTTGCTGACCTCCTGAGAGCTGGTGCGGCTTGCGCTTGGCATAGGGCTTGAGTTGAACCAGTTCCAGCATTTGCGTGACCCGCTCTTCGATCTGGTCTTTGGGCATCCCATCGCGTCTAAGGCCAAAGGCTACGTTGTCCCAAACCGTCAGGTGTGGGAACAGCGCGTAGCTTTGAAACATCATATTGATAGGGCGTTCATAGGGAGCGAGGCTTACGATGTCCTGCCCTGCTAGCAGTATCTGGCCCGAGCTCGGCACCTCAAAACCAGCCAACATGCGAAGCAAGGTGGATTTGCCGCAACCCGAGGAACCGAGCAAGGCAAAAATCTCACCCTGTGCAATGTCCAAACTGACATCGTCTACTGCAAACACATCATCAAACTTTTTGACAATGTGCTGGATTCGTAAAAACGGTGCAGCTTGGGCTGCGCGCGCTAGTGCTTCGGTCTCTTCCACGCCTACCTCCTTCTTTTATACCTTCACGCTTTAGATACCGGTGGTGAACCAGGTGGGCGCGCAGTGGACAAGGTGGCATACAAGTTCGGCCAAGCGATGGGCGTCACTGTGCTTGCCACCGCAGTACGCGTGGGACATAGGGCGCGGTATTTGAAGCACTTGCGCCCCAATGCAAAATCAGACGATATAGCCACAAACCTGCCTTTACAAGGATCAAAAACCTACCGAGGCCAGAGATTTCCGCACGCCATGGCACTATGACTTGGGTGCGGGAAAAAACGCTTTACTCAACCAACTTACACCCGCACCGCCACTTCGGAAAATGCCTGCTGCGCCTCCACGCTACGCCGCCTGGCCTGGCGCGCCACCTGGACACTGTAGACGATAACGGCGATCGTGATCACGCTGATGAGTAAAGTGGCCGCGGCATAAATGGTCGGATTGATACCGCGTCTGGCGTAGCCGAAGATGACTTGCGGCAAGGTGTTGACGCCCGGGCCGGACAGGAATTCGGAAATCACCACATCGTCAAAAGACAGGGTAAAGGACAGCAAAAACCCAGCGACGATGGCCTGGGCGATATTGGGCAAGGTCACGAGAAAAAACACCTGCGCTGGGCGCGCGCCTAGGTCCATCGCAGCCTCTTCGATGGAGCGATCCACCTCCAGCAGGCGGGACTGCACCACCACCATGGCGTAGGCCATTCCCAATAAGGTATGACCCAGGACAATGGTGAGCAAGCCGCGCTCGGGCCAGCCAAACACGTTTTGGATTCCGACCATGAGCAGCAGCAACGACAGGCCGATCACCACTTCGGGCATCACCAGCGGCGCGTTCACCATGCCAGAGAACACGGTGCGCCCGGTAAAGCGCAAGTAGCGCACCAGGACAAATGCGGCAAAGGTACCTAGCACCGCAGACAACAAGCCAGTGGCTAGCGCGATCTGCAAAGACAGCCAGAAGCCTTCTACAATTTTGTTATCCCGGCCCAGCGCCTCGTACCAACGCAAGGAAAAACCAGTGAACACCGCATCCTGACGACTGCTGTTAAACGAGAACACCACCATGAATAAAAGTGGCAGATACAGGAACAGAAAGATCAGGGCCATCCATACCCGTCCGAAGTAGTCTTGCACCCAGCGGTACATTTCTAAGCCTTCCCGGGTGCGGCCTGCGCAGCTGAGCGGTAGTACAAGGCCAGCGGCACCACGATCAGCGCGATCATGCTCACTGCCAGAGCACTGGCCCGCGGCCAGTTGTTGCTGGTGAACATTTCGTCCCAGACCACGCGGCCCACCATGATGTTTTCTGGTCCGCCCAGCAACGAAGGGATGACAAATTCACCCACTGCTGGAATAAACACAAGCATAAACCCGGCGATGATGCCGGCGCGCGACAAGGGCACGGTTACCAGCCAAAACGCTTTAAGGGGCGAGGCACCCAGGTCGTGCGCGGCCTCGAGCAAGCGCATGTCCAACTTCACTAAGGTGGCGTACAAAGGCAGAACCATAAATGGCAGATAGACATAGGTCATACCCACCAGCATCGACACATCGGTGTACAACATTTGCACCGGTTCTTGCACCAAGCCTAGCGCCATGAACAGGCGGTTGAGCACGCCTTGGTCGGCCAAGATGCCTTTCCAGGCATACACGCGCAACAAAAATGAAGTCCAAAACGGCAACATGACCATTATCAGCAGCGCCGGGCGCACGGCGGGCGAGGAGCGTGCAATCGCGTAGGCGAAGGGGTAGCCAAGCAACAGGCACAAGATGGCGGTACAACAGGCATACGCCAAAGAGCGTAGGTAGGCCTCTACATAAATCGTCTGCACCAGAGCGCCACCTTCGGCGCTGGCAAAAATACTGGTGTAGTTGTCGTACTTGAGACGCAGTACGCCCGCCTGTGCATCCCACAGCGGTTTGAACGGATGGATGTCATTGCCCATATCCACAAAGCTGATGTAGACCAACACCAGAAAAGGCAGCATGAAGAAAAACAGCAGCCAGGCCATGGGCACGCCAATGACAAAACGCCGGCCCGGTGCGGGTAGGCGTGTGAGCAAGTCGCTAAGCAATTGCATGGTGGGGTAGTCAGGCCGCAGGCATAAAAAAAGGACTGTTCACGCTATGCATGGAACAGTCCTGGCAACTCGGGCACACGCAATTACTTGCCTTTTTTGAAGCTGGTAAACGCGCTGGCCATGGCCTCGCGACCCTCGTTGGTGAACTTGCCTGGCTTGACCATTTTGGCGGCCACCGCGGGCTCGATAAAAATGGTCTTATTACCCGAAACTTCTGGCTTCATTTTTTCCATGGCTGCTTTGTTGCCAGTGGGGTAGCTCATTTCATTGGACACCTGGGCAGCGCTTTCGGCGCGCAGGTAGAAGTCGATGAAGGCGTGCGCATTACCCGGGTGCTTCGCGTCTTTGGTGATGGCCATGGCGTCAAAGAAAATCATGCCGCCGGTGCTGGGCAGCAAGGCTTCGATGACGTCTTTAGAACCGTTTTCCTTGGCGCGACCGGCAGCGATATTGACGTCGCCTGACCAACCCACCACCACACAAGCCTTGCCACCGGCAATGTCGTCGATCATGGTGGAGCTAAAAATGCGGATGTCTTTACGCACTTTGGCCAGCATATCTACGGCCGCTTTGTGATCTGCCGGATCGTTGGAATACGCGTCTTTACCGATGTAGTGCAAGGCTGGAGGAATGATCTCGGTGGGCGAATCGAGGTAGGCGATGCCGCAGGATTTGAGCTTGGAGGTGTATTCGGGCTTGAAGACCAGGTCCCAGGCGTTTTCGGGCATAGGCATCTTGCCCAGCGCTTTTTCCACTTTGGTGCGGTTGATACCCACGGTGGTAAAGCCCCAGGCCCAGGGCACCAGGTGCTTGTTGCCGGGGTCGGCGTTGATCAGCGCGGCCAAGATGTCGCTATCCAAATTGCCGTAGTTTTTCAACTGCGCGCGGTCCAGCGGCTGGAAGAAGCCGGCTTCCACCTGGGCGGGACTGAAAGCGGTCCCTGGCACCACGATGTCGTAGCCGGTATTGCCGGCCACCAATTTGGCATTGAGCGCCTCGTTGGTTTCAAAGGTGTCGTAATTCACTTTGATGCCGGTTTCTTTTTCGAAGGCGGCGATCATGCCTTCGGGGATGTAGTCTGGCCAGTTGTAAATATTGAGCACTTTTTCCTCGGCCGCAACGCTGGCAGCGGGCGCTGCTGCAGGCGCCGCTGCTTCTTTCTTGCCGCAAGCGGCTAATGCCAGCAGTACCAGGGTCAGGCTAAAAACGTATTTGGACATCGGAAAAACCTCCAATTAAGGGCCGTTGAAAAACAAAAGTGGCCTCACACGATCGACGCGCGAGGTAGCGGACAGAGGAAATTATAGGTTTGCCCCCAGCCAGCCCGATTGCCGGGCATCCGCCAGCGTTTTATCTAGGGCCAGACGGATTAAGCCCATCATTTCGTCAATTTGTACATGGGTGATAGTAAGGGGAGGCGCAATAATCATGCGGTCACCCACGGCGCGCATGATCAGGCCATTGGCAAAACAATGCCCGCGGCACACCATGCCCACCGACAGGTCTGGGGGGAAAACGGTATTGCTCGCCTTGTCCTTTACTAGCACCAAACCTGCCATCAGTCCGCAAGTTTCGGCCTGGCCTACCAAGGGGTGATCGAGCAGCGTGGCGAACTGCTGCGCGAGGTAGGGGCCACTATCGTCGCGCACCCGGCCCACCAAGTTTTCGCTTTCTATGATGTCGAGGTTGGCCAATGCCACCGCGCAGGCCACGGGATGGCCACTGTAGGTATAGCCGTGGTTGAACTCGCCGCCATGCTCTATCAAGACCTTGGCCACGCGGTCGCCCACCATCACGCCGCCCAGCGGGATGTAGCCGCTGGTCACCGCCTTGGCAAAGGTAATCAGGTCGGGCCGGTAGCCGAATTTTTCATACGCAAACCAGTGACCCAGGCGACCAAAGGCACAGATCACCTCATCACTGATCAGCAAAATGCCGTACTTGTCCACGATGCGCTGGATCTCGGGCCAGTAGGTGGCTGGCGGGATGATGACGCCGCCGGCGCCCTGCACCGGTTCGGCGATAAAGGCCGCAACCTTGTGAGCGCCCAGTGCCAAGATGCGCTCTTCCAGCCAGCCGGCGGCGCGGATGCCAAAATCGGGCGCGGACTCCCCGGGCTGCGCATTCTCGAAAAAATAGGGCTGGCCGATATGGCTGATATTGGGGATGGGCAAATCGCCTTGTGCATGCATGCCGCTCATACCGCCTAAGGAAGCGCCGGCCATGGTGCTGCCGTGGTAGGCATTGGTACGGCTGATGATGATCTTGCGCTCGGGCTGCCCCAGCAAGTCCCAGTAGCGGCGCACCATGCGCACATTGGAGTCATTGCTCTCGCTGCCGCTGGAGGAATAAAACACATGCGCAAAACTGCGCCCGCCCACCGTGGGTGCCAGCGAGGCCAGGCGCGCTGCTAGGGTGGCCGCGGGCACATTAGTAGTTTGAAAAAAACTGTTGTAGTAAGGCAGTTTGAGCATTTGCGCATGGGCGGCATCGGCCAATGCTTTGCGGCCATAGCCGACGTTGACACACCACAAACCGCTCATGGCGTCCAAGATGCGATTGCCTTCGGAGTCCCAAACATAAATGTCTTTGGCCTCGGTCATAACCCGGGCGCCACGGGCATTGAGCTCTTTGAAATCGGTGAAGGGATGCAAAAAATGCGCGCTGTCCAGGGCCTGAATGCGGCTGGTATCGACGAGTGAATTCATAAAATTTATCGGACAAAGTTGGATCAGAATCAAATATCCAGCAGCGACCTGTGGGCAGGTGGCGGGCTAGACATGCAATAGCAAATGCTCGCGCTCCCAGGGAGAAATCACTTTCATGAACTCTTCGAATTCGAGCTCCTTGATTTCCGAGTACACCGTAATAAATTCTTTACCTAGCACCTCGTGCAAATCCGATTCGCGACGCAACCAATCCAGTGCCTCGCCCAGGCTGCGCGGTAGTGCGTAAGGTGACAAATAGGCGTCGCCCTTCATTTCGGGTTTGGGGGCAATCTTGTTCTTGATTCCGAGGTAGCCGCAGGCCAAGGTCATGGCCATAGCGACATAGGGATTAGCGTCCGAGCCAATTACCCGGTTTTCCACCCGCCGTGCCGAAGGCTCGGAGATGGGTGAACGTATGCCCACTGAACGATTGTCGTAGCCCCATTCGATATTGATAGGCGCTGCTGAATGGCGGGTTAAGCGGCGGTAACTGTTGACATAGGGTGCTACCAATGCCATGGCGGCCGGTATATAGCGCTGCAGGCCGCCGATGTAATGCATAAACATGTCCGAAGCGCTACCGTCCTCTTTGCTAAATACGTTCTTACCGGTATGGACGTCCACGAGACTCTGGTGCACATGCATCGCACTGCCGGGTTCGCCGGCAATGGGTTTGGCCATAAAGGTGGCATACATATCGTGGCGTAAGGCCGCTTCGCGCACGGTGCGCTTGAAGAAAAACACCTCGTCGGCCAAGCCCAACGGTTCGTTGTGGAAAAAATTAATTTCCATTTGCCCAGCCCCGACCTCATGGATCAGCGTGTCAACGTTGAGCTCCATCTTCTCGCAATAGTCGTAAATTTCTTCAAACAGCGGATCGAACTCATTGACCGCGTCGATGCTATAAGCTTGGCGTGAGGTCTCGGCGCGACCACTGCGGCCTATGGGCGCTTTGAGCAAGGTATTGGGATCGGTATTGCGTGCGGTCAGGTAAAACTCCAGCTCCGGCGCCACGATGGGCTTGAGGCCTTCGGCTGCAAACAAATCGCAGACTTTGCGCAGGACGCTGCGTGGCGCAAAAGGCACCAGTTTGCCCTGGTGGTCAAAGCAGTCATGAATCACTTGCGCCGTCGGGTCAGTCGCCCAAGGCACGATGCGCACGGTGGATGGGTCGGGCCGTAACTGCATGTCCCGGTCCGTCGGTTCGATCACTTCGTAATAAGGACCGCTTTGCGGAAACTCGCCAGTCACACCCATAGCGACTATGGCCTGGGGCAGACGCATGCCCCGGTCTTCTGTGAACTTGGCTCGCGGCAAAATTTTGCCGCGCGCAACGCCGGTTAAATCAGGTACCAAGCATTCGACCTCGGTAACGCGGCGCTCGTTGAGCCACTGTTCCAGGTCGTTAAAAGACATATTTTTTGAATCAGTCATGGTGTTGTTCCTCCGCTGCCGACAGACCTGCTGGACCGCCTGCCACTCTCTATAGTTATGTAATTGGGGGCTATTTTGCACCAGTTTCCTACACCCTATAAATACTCCCTGATCCGGTGGTACAGCATGCCCAATACCAAACTGGGCGTGCGCAGCAAAGCGCCACCGGGAAAGTCATGGTGTTTCAATCGGGAAAACAGCTCAAAGCGCGAGGCCTCACCCGCGATGGCCTGGGCTACCAGTTGACCGGCTAGCCCCGTAAGCGCCACGCCATGGCCGCTAAAGCCTTGGAGGTAATACACCTTGTGACCCAGTCGCCCAAAATCAGGCGCGCGGTTCATGCTGATATCGACAAAACCACCCCAGGTAAATGCAATCGGGGTATTGCGTACTTGCGGAAACACGGCAGCCATACGCGCCGCCATGCGTTGCTGCAGGCGGACTGGCGTGCGGCTCGAATAGCTGACCCGTCCACCAAAGAGCAAACGCGCGTCCTGGCTAAAGCGGAAATAATCGAGCACGACATTGTTATCACAAACGGCAGCGCCGCTAGGAATCAAGGTTTGCACCAGGCCTGGGTCTAATGGCGCGGTAGCGACAATATACGTGCCCACCGGCATGATGCGCGCTGCAATCGAGGGCGCGAGCCGCGGCGCTAAAGCAGGCAAGCTGCAATTACCAGCCAACAGGGCATAGCGCGCACGCACCGTGCCTTGCGCGGTGCGCAGTTGCACCGTGGCACTTTGTTCCATGGTCAATGCAAGTGTGTTTTCGTAAATTTGCACGCCTAGTGCCAGCGCCGCGCGCGCCAGGCCCAAGCCATATTTGAGCGGATGCACATGGCCAGAGCGCTGCTCGTAGGCACAGGCTACATAGCGCGGGGCGTCAATCATGGAGCGAACACCAGCGCCATGGGCCCGCACCGTGGACAGGCCATAGGTTTTGTCCATGGCATCCATTTCGGCATCCAAGGCACGGGCTTTGCGCGGGCTGTCGGCGACATACAAATAGCCGTATTTACGCTCGCATTCGATGGCCCATTGGCCAATGCGTGCATCCATCAAGTCGATCGCCTCTAGCCCCATGTCCCACATCTGGCGCGCCGCCTGCATGCCCAATTGCTGCTCCAACTCGGATTGCCCGCTGGCGTAGCCCACGATGACCTGACCACCGTTGCGCCCCGAAGCCCCGCTGCACACCCGGTCGGCCTCTAACACGGCCACCCTGAAGCCCCGCTGCGCTAGCTCAATAGCTGCCGACAAACCAGCAAAACCGCCGCCCACGACCACCACATCGGTTTGCACCTCACCGACCAAGGGCGCAAGGGGTGCCGGGCGGATAAGGCTAGCTTCGTAGTAATTATGGCAATTGAGTTGGGTGTCGGATTTCAGCAACGAGCCCATAAAAACCACTTTCGTTTGGGTGCAATCGGAGCAGCAGGAATCAGCCTGTGGCCATGCGCTTAGCCACTTGTCCGGATAAATAAGTCCAGACCATGGTGGCCGCCGCATGGCTGGTCAGTTCGGCGTGGTCATAGGCAGGGGCTACTTCCACGCAATCCATAGCAACGCATTGCAGCGTCGCCAGCGCCTCAAGCCAGGTCAGCAACTGGCTGCTGCTCATTCCGCCGGGTTCCGGAGTGCCCGTACCCGGGGCAAACGCTGGGTCCAGGCAATCGATATCCAAGGTCAGGTAGACCGGCCTGTCGCCTAGGCGTTCGCGTACTTGCGCAATCAGAGCGTCGAGATGGGACCCATCCAGACCGCGCATTTGGCGGGCGGTGAAGATCAGGCCGCCCTGGTCAGCCACATATTCGCGCGCAGCACGGACACCGGAAGAACGCAGGCCAATTTGCACCGTGTGCCGCGGGCTGACCAATCCTTCCTGGATCGCCTCATAGGTCCAGGTGCCGTGGCCCGAAGGCTCACCGAAGTGGTCCGTCCAGGTATCGCAATGCGCATCGAAGTGCACCAAGGCCAATGGTCCAAAACGCGCCTTGGCAGCGCGCAAGAGCGGTAAAGTCACGGAGTGGTCGCCGCCCAAAAAAATGCAATGGTGTTTGGCAAAAAGAGGCGCAGCCTGCGCTTCAATGCAGCGACGTACTTCGGCCAGTGAGGTGGCATTGGGCAGGGCCATATCGCCAGCGTCACCCACCATGCCCAAAGGCGAAACTTCGAAATGTGGATGTATACCGTCGCACAGCATCAAGCTGGCACGGCGGATTTCTTGGGGGCCAAAACGTGCACCGGGACGGTTGGTCACAGCGCCGTCAAACGGCACTCCCACAATCGCAAAGGGCTGCGCAATAAGTGCTTCGCTGGCCAGGAAAAAATTAGTGTTGTTCGCGTATGCAAACTTAGCCGTAGTCATCGGTTAACCTCCAATAGCTGGCATGGTAACCGCCCATGGGATCCAAACCCCACGCGGCCCGCTGCGCTTGCCATACTATGCCCTCGACAACTGCCCTGCTCCCCGCGTGACCCACCGATTTCAGAAATCCCTTGCCTACGCCAGCCTTGCGCTCAGCATGACGCTAGTGGGAAGCTACGTCGCCCTGTCCAAGCCGCTGGTGGCCATCCTGCCGGTTTTGTTGCTGGCCTGGCTGCGTTTTGGCATTGCCGCCATCGCCATGCTGGCGTGGCTGAAAAAGCCTGCAGAAGAAGGTCCCTTAGACCGACGCACCTGGGGCCTCTTATTCCTGGAGTCCTTCCTGGGTAATTTCATGTTTTCGATATGCATGCTGTTTGGGGTAAGCATGACCAGCACCCTGTCAGCGGGCGTCATCCTGTCCGCCATTCCTGCGGCCTCGGCACTCATGGGCTGGTACTTTCTCAAAGAGCGCATTGGCTGGCGCATTTGGGCCGCCGTTGCACTGGCGGTGCTCGGGATCGCGCTGCTGGCCTTGGCCCGTTCAGTGCCAGTAGCAGCCACCCCAGGGCTTGCGCAAATGCCCCAGGACTATCCGCACGCCCTGTGGGGAAACCTGCTGTTATTTGGTGCTGTGTTGTGTGAAGCCGCCTATGTGGTTATTGGCAAACGCCTTTCAGCTACCGTCAGTCCTAAGCGCATTGCCGCGCTTATCAACCTCAATGGTTTTGCACTCTCCACGCCAGCGGGCCTCTACCTGGCTTGGCACTTTGACTTTGGCGCGGTGCAGGTGCAATGGTGGCTGTTGCTGGTTTTTTATGCGCTCGCGGCCAGCGTATGGGTCGTATGGTTATGGATGACAGGACTCAAAACCATCCCTGCCACCCAAGCAGGCGTGTTCACCGTCTTGTTGCCGCTGGCCACTGCCACCATTGGCGTTCTTGGCTTTGGCGAACAATTCACGCAGGTGCAGGCCGTCGCCTTTGCACTGGCCCTCGTCAGCCTTCTGCTGGCCACCCTGCCCGAGCCCAAGGCGCATCAATGGGGCCAGGCCTGATCGCAGACCAGAACGCCGTCCTCATCGGCATATAGCCATTGCCCAGGAGCGATTGGCACACCTTGCACCTGCACCGCTACATCACGTTGACCGGTTTGGCGTTTTTCGGTAGGCATTGGCATCAGCGCTAAAGCACAAATACCCACTTCGCAAGCGGCCAATTCATGTACATCGCGCACGCAACCATCGACCAGCACACCGGCCCAACCATTGCGCGCTGCCAGCGCAGCGATATTGCCGCCTACCAGCGCCCGCCGCATTGACGCGCCGCCATCGACCACCAAAACTTGGGGTACGCGACCTTGGGCGCTATCGATCCAGCCGGGCTCTTCCAGCGCCGCTTTGACCATAGAGTTGTCCTCAAAACACTTGACGGTGCGCACTGGTCCACCAAAGGCCCTGCTCCCTCCAAAGTGTCGGAACACAGGTGGTAAAACAGCAAAATCACTCTGTGCGCGGCGCATGAACGCATCACACAGGTCGGTGGTAGAGATGGGCTTGTCCATAAAGTTCCCGCTAGTACCGCGCTAAAAAAGGCCGTGTGTCATCAAAAAATAGGGCGAAATAAAGTACGCGACTGCAAAAAATTCGATTTCCCCCTTGGAAAGCACCAATTTCTCCAGTAGCATCCGCCTGCCGGACGTAAAGTTTATCGTTGGCAATCAACTAACCCCCCTGAAGGACCACCTCACAATGGCAACTGCAAAAAAAGCGCCCGCGAAAAAAGCGGCTCCCGCAAAAAAAGCAATTACAAAATCCGCTCCAGCCGCAAAGAAAGCGGCTCCGGCCAAAAAGCGTTCGGTTAACGCTGCATTCATGAAACCCCTGACCCCCAGCGCCGCATTGGCTGCGGTGGTCGGTGCCAAGCCGTTGGCCCGTACCGAAGTGGTCAAACAGCTGTGGGTGTACATCAAGAAGCAAAAACTACAAGATGCGACCAACAAGCGCAACATCAATGCAGATGCCAAACTCAAAGAAGTGTTTGGCAAAGCGCAAGTCACCATGTTCGAAATGGCCGGCCTGATTGGCAAGCACCTTTCGTGATGTAAGCGGTGCGAAGTGATACGCACCTTGCATTCATCTCTAACAAAAAGGCCGGTTCAACCGGCCTTTTTTGCGTCCTGCCGTCGTCGATATCGTGATCTCAATGCAGACGCACACCCTGGCGTTGCAACTCCGCCTGCACAGCATCCATATCTACCTGCGCCGTGCCCTTGTCCTGCTTGATAGACACCGCAGCGGCCACGCCTGCACCTTGTCCGGTAACCGTGCAAGCCATCATATTGCGCATGGCCGCGTGCGAGACCATGTCCCCGGCCACGCAGCGCCCCGCCACCAAGAGATTGTCCACTTCCAAAGGCACCATGCAGCCATAGGGCACCTCGAAATAGCGCCCTGTGGTGGGCAAAATCAAGATGTTGTAGCCATCGATGAACTCAGGAAAAATGCCGATGCTGTCGGCAAACTTAGCCTGGTTGCGCACGTCCTCGCTGCATAAGTTGTAACGGCCGATGATTTTGCGGGAATCGCGCACGCCCAGTGTCATCCCAAAGTTGCGAAGCTTGGCGTTTTCAAACCCGGGTACCACTTTTTTTAGCGCCATCAATGCATGTATTGCTTCTTGGCGACCTTGCATTTCGGCACGTGTCAAGTCCATCACATCGGTGGGATCAAAGCCGTACATATGCGCCAGGTTCAGGTTGGTGGCTTCACCCGCAGGCGTTAAAGCGGACCAGGACCCGCCGATATGGGTGCTGTCCGCCGGAATCACACCCAGCGCACGCGCGGTATCGAATTCTTTGTCCAGGTAAGGGCTGCGCAATTTGTCTTCTTTGCCCGTAGTCTCTTGTGCCCAGGTGCGGCTCCAGTCGGCATAGGTGGCCGGTTGGCTTTCGGTGTAGTCTAAAAAAGCCTGCGTATCCACGCCCGATGCGTTAAACACGGTGGTCATGCCCAGCATTTTGTCTTTGGGGGTTTTGCGGTAGCTGGCCCCGGCCAGATGGGCAATGTCGGCGTCGCCCGAGCAATCCACAATGCGCTTGGCCAGCACGACCTGTCGGCCCGATTTACTCTCCGTGACGATACCGCGCAGGCGCTTGCCGTCTTCCTCAAAAATCACGTCCACCGCCATGCAGTGCAAGATCGGCCGCACCCCTGCCTCGGTGATAAGGCGGTCGGCGACGACCTTGAAGAAATCGGCGTCCAGGCACTGGCTGTCGTTATAGGGCCATTTGATCGCGCCGCCCATTTGCGCGGCGATGCGTTCCATTTCAACACCTATGCCCTCGCCTTCTACCGTGCCTTCGTAGCGGTACCAGGCCAGGGTTTCCATACCCACGGTCGTAATAACCCCGCCCAGGCAACCAAAGCGCTCCAGCAAGACCGTATCGGCACCGGCGCGGCGGGCCGCCAATGCGGCCGATATGCCTGCGGGCCCCGCGCCCACCACCAGCACATCGCAACGGGTGAGCACCGGCAAAGCCTTGGCGGGTTCGTGGTAGATCTGCTCCTGTACATCGAGCGCACCCACTGCAGGTGGCGCATGGCGCAGCACCTCGCCTTCCGTCGTTTCGCGGCGGCTCACGGGCATGCGCTGGCCGGCCCAGCGGGTAAGCATGCGCTGGGCGCGTGCAGCGTATTTATCCTCGTCATTCATAGGGGCACTCCGGCAGCCATAACGTTGGCAAAGTGGGCGCATTGTGGATGCGCTGCCATTGCGCAATTTATAAAATTGCGCCTCTCAATGGCGCCAACGCGGCAGCTTGCGATTCTCCATGAGACCTGCACACATCCAAATACACGGCTTTTTCACTCTAGACCCAAGGCATAGGACCCCGACCTGATGGGCAAAACCTTTGCCAGCCCAAGACATGACCCGCCGGCAAACAACGCATGCCTGTGGGCTGAGTCCATCGGTTTCAGTGGGCGAACTGCATAGAATTGCACCGCACGTCCGAGGCGCGGCCCGCAAGGGTATCGCGGGCCCGGCATGTAAACGCACATTCCTGCATCGGTATTACGCGGAGACACCCCACATGACAGAAGAAGCAACAGCGCCCAGCTCGCCGGCACGACGTCGCGCGGGCCGCGGCAGCGGCACCGTCCGCGTTGCACCCTCCACCACCAAGTACCGCAACCTCAAGCACCGCCTGCCGCCCACGCCCATGGTGTCGGAAGACGAGTTAGAAGCGATCCACCATGCCTCGCTCACCATTTTGGAAGAAATGGGCATGGACTTCATGCATCCAGAGGCGCGCGCAATTTTGAAAAAAGCCGGTGCCGATGTGCGCGAAGGTTCTGAGCGCGTGCGCTTTGACCGCAATTTGATTTTGCAGACCATCAGAACCTGCCCCTCCGAATTTACGCTGCATGCGCGCAACCCGGAGCGCAATATCCGCATCGGCGGCAAGAACTTGGCCTTTGCGCAAGTAGCCAGCCCGCCCAATTGCTCAGACATGCAAGGCGGGCGACGCGCTGGCAACCAACAGGACTTTCGTAATCTGGTGAAGCTAGCGCAGCGCTACGACATCATCCATTGCACCGGCGGCTATCCGGTGGAACCGGTCGATTTGCATGCCTCGGTGCGGCACTTGGACTGTTTGTCCGACATCGCCAAACTCACCGACAAAGCTTTTCACGCCTACTCGCTGGGCAAAGAGCGCAACCAAGATGCGCTAGAAATCGTGCGCATCGTGCGTGGCATCAGCAACGAGCAACTGGAGCGCGAGCCGTCGCTGTTTTCCATCATTAACAGTTCCTCGCCGCTGCGCCTGGACACGCCCATGCTGCAAGGCATCATGGAAATGTCCTCTCGTAACCAGATCATCATGCTCACGCCTTTCACGCTGGCCGGGGCCATGGCGCCAGTGACCATTGCCGGTGCGCTGGCGCAGCAAAACGCCGAGGCGCTGGCCGGAATTACCCTGACCCAATTGGTGCGCCCTGGCGCGCCGGTGGTCTACGGCGGCTTTACCTCCAATGTCGATATGAAAAGCGGTGCGCCTGCGTTTGGCACGCCCGAGTACATGAAGGCCGTACTGGTAGGCGGGCAACTGTGCCGCAAATACGGTATCCCTTACCGTACCTCGAATGTGAATGCCGCCAACACCGTGGACGCGCAAGCGGCCTATGAATCGGTGTTTTCTTTGTGGGCGCTGACCCAGGCCGGTGGTAATTTCATTATGCACAGCGCCGGTTGGATGGAGGGCGGTCTGACTGCCTCGTTTGAGAAATTTATTCTCGACTGCGACCTCTTGCAGATGGTGGCCGAGTTCCTCACCCCCCTAGATGTCAGCCCCGCCGGCCTAGCGCTCGATGCGGTGCGCGATGTAGGCCCGGGTGGCCACTACTTCGGCACAGCGCACACGCTAGAGCGATTTGAGACCGCGTTTTATTCGCCGATTATTTCGGACTGGCGCAACTTCGAATCCTGGGACGAAGGCGGTCGACCCACGGCCTGCCAAAAAGCCAACATGATTTGGCAAAAAGAGCTGGAAGCCTTTGAGCGTCCGCCCATGGATGCGGCCATCGAAGAAGAGCTTGACGCGTTTGTCAGTTTGCGCAAGTCGCAAGGCGGCGCACCCACTGATTTTTAATTTTTTATTTTTCTCTGGTAGAAGGATTTGCTGATATGAAAACAACAGCACGGGTAGTCATCATCGGCGGCGGTGTCGTCGGGTGTTCGGTGCTTTACCACCTGACCAAAAAAGGCTGGAGCGATGTCATGCTGCTCGAGCGCGACCAGCTGACCTCGGGCTCCACCTGGCACGCAGCCGGCGGCTTTCACACGCTCAATGGCGACCCCAATGTGGCCATGCTGCAAAGCTACACGGTCAGCCTGTATGAAGAGTTGGAACGTATCTCTGGACAGTCCTGCGGTATGCATAAATCGCCCGGCATCATGCTGGCCGATACGCCCGAGCGCATGGAGTTTTTGAAGATGACGGTGGCGCGCGGACGCTACCTGGGTATGGAGACCGAAATTATCTCCATCAAAGAAGCACTGAATTACTTCCCCTTCATCGAAGAAAAATACTTTCTGGGCGCACTGCTGGACCCTAACGAAGGCCACCTGGATCCCAGCGGCACGACGTACGCCTACGCCAAAGCGGCTCGCTTGGGCGGGGCCACTATTGAAGTGCAAACCAAGGTGGAAAGCCTGGAACAAAAGCCTGACGGCACCTGGCGCGTGGTCACCAACAAAGGCGTGGTCGAGTGCGAGCATGTGGTCAACGCCGGTGGCCTGTGGGCGCGCGAAGTGGGCCGTATGGTCGGCATCGAACTGCCGGTGCTGGCGATGGAACATATGTATTTGGTGACCGACGACATTCCTGAAGTGGAAGCCTTTAACAAGAGCGCGGGCAAAGAGATCGGCCACGTCATAGACTTCGGCGCCGAGAGCTATTTGCGCCAAGAAGGCAAAGGCATGGTGCTAGGCGTGTACGAACAAGCCGGTAAGCCCTGGTCTACCAAGACCACGCCCTGGAGCTTTGGCCAAGAGCTGCTGCAGCCGGACTTAGACCGTATCGCACCCTCGCTGGAAATCGCCTTCAAACACTTCCCCACGCTGGAGCACGCAGGCATCAAGCGTGTGATCAACGGGCCTTTCACTTTCGCGCCTGACGGCAACCCCTTGGTCGGCCCGGTGCAGGGACGCACCAACTTTTGGAGCGCATGCGGCGTGATGGCTGGCTTCAGCCAGGGCGGCGGGGTGGGTCTGGCACTGTCTAACTGGATGGTCGATGGCGACCCCGGTTTTGATATTTGGGGCATGGATGTGGCGCGCTACGGCGACTGGGCGACGCGCACCTATACCAATGCCAAAGTACGTGAGAACTACTCGCGCCGCTTCCGCATCCGCTTCCCCAATGAGGAATTGCCGGCAGGCAGGCCGCTGCAAACCACGCCCCTGTACGACAAATTCATCGAACAAGGCGCGGTCATGGGTGACTCCTGGGGCATGGAAACGCCGCTTTGGTTTGCGCCCAAAGGCGCCGAGGCCAAAGACATCGTGTCCTTCCACCGCTCCAATGATTTTGAACCCATCAAAGCCGAATGCAAAGCAGTGCGCGAAGCAGTCGGCGTAACGGAAGTCGCCAACTTCGCTAAGTACGAAATCACCGGCCCTGGAGCAGAGGCTTGGTTGCAAGGCCTGATGACCAACACCTTACCCAAGAAGGGACGCTTGCAGCTTTGCCCCATGCTCAATCACCAGGGCAAGATCATCGGCGACTTCACCATCGCCAAGGCCGATGAAGGCCGCTTCATGATGTGGGGCTCCAGCCAGGCGCAGGTCTACCACATGCGTTGGTTTGAACAAACATTGCCCAAAGATGGATCGGTGTACATCACGCCCTACGGCATGAAGCTCATCGGCCTGTCCATTGCCGGCCCGAAGTCGCGCGATCTGCTGCAACGCCTGACCGACGAGGACGTGTCTAACGACGCCTTTAAGTTCATGGATTACCGCGAAATGGAAATCGCCACCGTGCAGGCCAAGATCAACCGCGTCACTTACACCGGCGACCTGGGCTATGAAATTTGGGTAGCGCCCGAGTACCAGCGCCGCTTGTACGAAAGCATCATGGCCGCGGGCGCGGAACTGGGTATCAAAAACTTCGGCATGCGCGCGCTTTTATGCCTGCGGCTGGAGAAGAACTTCGGCACCTGGTTCCGCGAGTTCCGCCCTATCTACGGCCCCTTCGAAGCGGGTCTGGACCGCTTTGTCAAGCTCGACAAACACGAGTACATAGGCAAAGCCGCGGCCATCCAAGAAAAGCAAAACGGCCCGAAAAAGACGCGCATCTTTATGGTGGTCGACGCGCTGGACTGCGACGTGATGGGGGACGAGCCGATCTGGGTCGATGGCAAAGTGGTGGGCTGGGTCACCTCGGGCGGCTTTGGTCACTACGTGAACCAATCGCTGGCGCAAGGCTATATCCCTACCGAATGCTTCAAACCGGATATGACCTTACAAATTGAAATCCTGGGCGAGCGTCGTTCGGCCCGTCTGCAAATGGACCCGCCTTTTGACCCCGAAGCCAAACGCATGCGCATGTAAGGAGTCCAACCGATGACGCACTACTCGGCCTGGTCGCTGCTGCGCAACGCCCTTGGCGGCCACCAACATTGGGACCGCGCCTGGCGCGACCCCGAGCCGCGCAAAAGCTATGACGTCATCATCATCGGCGGGGGCGGCCACGGCCTGGCCACGGCCTATTACCTGGCGAAGAACCACGGCATCAAAAATATCGCGGTGCTGGAAAAAGGCTATATCGGTTCGGGTAACGCAGGGCGCAATACCACCATCGTGCGTTCCAACTACATGATGCAGGACAACACCGCGTTTTACGAACACTCCATGTCCTTATGGCGCGGCATGTCGCAAGAGCTGAACTACAACGTCATGTTTTCGCCACGCGGCTATTTGTACGTCACCATGTCACCCAGCGGGCACGATGCGCAAATCCGCCGCGCCAACATCATGCGTCTGAACGGCATTCGCGCCGACATCCTTACGCGCGAAGATGTAATGAAAGAAGCCCCCTATCTGGACTTTTCAGACGAGGCGCGCTTTCCCATTTTTGGTGCCATGCTGCAACCGGATGCCGGTACGGCGCGCCACGATGCGGTGGTTTGGGGCTATGCACGCGCAGCCAATGCGCTGGGAGTGGACATCATCCAAAACTGCGAAGTGCGCGACTTTGAATGGTCGGGCGAGCGCATCACTGGCGTGCACACCTCGCGCGGAACCATCAGCGCAGGCAAGGTGGGTATGGCGGTGGCGGGGAACACCTCGCCATTGGCGCAAAAAGCGGGACTGCAATTGCCTATCGACAGCCATGTGCTGCAAGCCTATGTCACCGAGTCCATCAAGCCCATCGTCAACCATGTGGTGGTGTGGTCGGCCTCCTATTTCTATTTTTCGCAATCGGACAAAGGCGGCTTGGTGTTTGGCGGCCATATTGACCGCTACAACTCCTACGCCCAGCGCGGTAACTTGGCCAATGTGAGCGAGGTCACGCAAGCCCTGGTCAGTGCCATGCCCAGCGCGGCGCGCCTGCGCGTGCTGCGCCACTGGGGCGGCATCATGGACATGACGCCTGACGGGAGCCCGATCATCACCAAAACTGCGGTCGACGGGCTCTACCTCAACACCGGTTGGTGCTACGGTGGTTTCAAAGCTACGCCGGCATCGGGCTGGTGTTTTGCACACACGATTGCCAACGATACGCCCCATGCCTACAACGCCGGCTTCACCCTGGACCGCTTTGCCCAGGGCCGCACCATCGACGAAGCGGGCACCGGCCCCTACAACCATTTGCAATAGAAAGGGCAGACCCACCATGTTACGCATCGCCTGCCCCTACTGCGGCACCCGTGACCACGAAGAGTTCAGCTACTTCGGGGACGCCACCCAGGCCTACCCTGATCTGGGTGTGGAACACCACGATGCCTGGGCCCACACGGTGTACACCCGCCCCAACCCGCGCGGCATCCACAGCGAGTTTTGGCAACACACCCTGGGCTGCCGCCGCTGGCTAGTCGTCAAGCGCCATACGGTGACGCACGACATCGAATCGGTGGTCCCCGCTGCGCAAAGGACGCTGCCATGAGCGCGCCGCAACCAGCCCAAGGCGGCAAGCAACGCCTGGCCAGCGGTGGCCGCATAGACCGCAGCAAACCGCTCACCTTTACCCTGGACGGCTCGCCCTACCAAGGCTTTGCCGGTGACACGCTGGCTTCTACGCTGCTAGCGCACAACGTGCATTTGGTGGGTCGGTCTTTCAAATACCACCGGCCGCGTGGCATTGTGGGCTCTGGCGTGGAAGAACCCAATGCCCTCTTCACGCTGGGCGATGGCGGCACGCGCGAACCCAATATCGCCGCCACCACCACCGAGTTGGAGCAAGGTCTACGCGCCCGCACGCAAAACGCCTGGCCCTCGGTCAGCCTGGATTTCATGGCCATCAACTCCCTGCTCTCGCCGGTGTTTGTGGCCGGGTTTTATTACAAAACCTTTATGGGCCCCACACGCAAGGCCTGGATGTTCTACGAGCACTTCATCCGCAAAGCCGCAGGCCTGGGCGCATCGGTGGCAGACTTTGACATCCACCGCTACGACTACCACAACGACTATGTCGATGTGCTGGTAATCGGCTCAGGCCCTGCCGGTCTGGCTGCCGCGCTGCAAGCGGCACGCGCGGGTGCCGATGTGATGCTGGTCGAGCAAGACTTTGAACTCGGTGGCGCACTGCTCGACTGCCCCGCGGCCAGCGCGCAAGCGCAGTGGTTGGCGCACATGCTGCAAGAAATCAAGGCAACGGACCGGGTGCGCTTGTTGACGCGCAGCACCGCCTTTGGCATTTACGACGGCAACACCGTAGGCGTGATCGAGCGTAGCGCGCCTGGCCTTGCCGACCCCGATTTTGGTGTGCCGCGCCAGCGCATGCGCACCGTGCGCGCCGACGCCATCGTCATGGCCTGCGGTGCTATCGAGCGGCCTTTGGTGTTTGGCGGTAACGACAAGCCCGCTGTCATGCTCAGCAGCGCAGTGGGCGCGTATGTCAACCGCTACGCAGTGGCACCGGGTCGTCGTGCGCTGTTTTGCGTGAACAACGACGCCGCTTATGCCGACGCTATTGGCCTGGCCCAGGCCGGCGCACAAGTACAGCTGGTTGACCTGCGACCCACCACAGCAGCGGCGCTACTGAGCGCAGCCAATAACGTAGGCATCACCGTCCACCACGGCAGTGCGGTCACGCAAGTGCGTGGATTTCAGCGTGCCAACACCGCGCGCATCGAAGGCTTTGATAGCAACACAGGCCGCGTCATGGGCGGCGCCGCGCACCATGAGGTAGATCTGGTCGCCATGTCCGGCGGCTGGACGCCTACGGTCCACCTGAGTTCACACCGCAACGTCAAACCGGTGTACCGCAGCGACATCGCCTGCTTTGTACCAGGTGCTTTTGACCGCGCGCAGTTCGGCGCTGGCAGTATGGTGGGAGAACAAACTTGGGACGGTGCCATCGCCTCGGGCTGGGCAGCGGGCGCGCAAGCGGCCGGCGTGCTCAGCCTGCACAGCGCGGGCGAGGCGCCCTCGCTGCAGGACGCCTACGGCATGGCCTTTGTACCTGCAGGGCCGCTGCGTTCGCCACAGTCGGGCGGTAAATCCTTTGTCGATTTCCAGCACGACGTCACCGTCGACGATGTGCAACTGGCGCACCGCGAAGGCTATGTGTCGGTAGAGCATCTCAAGCGCTACACAACCCTGGGCATGGGCACCGACCAGGGCAAGACCTCTAACCTCAATGGCATGGGCATCATGGCCAGCGCACGCGGCATGGACGTGTCCCTGGCCGGCACCACCACCTTTCGCCCACCCTACACCCCGGCCACGCTGGGCGCGCTGGCTGGGCGCAATGTGCGCGGTCATTTTCAACCAGAACGCCTCACCGCCATGCACGACTGGCATTTGGCGAACGGCGGCGTGAAGATGGAAGCGGGCTACTGGCTGCGGCCCTTGTGGTACCGCACGCACGGCGCTAGCTTGTCCGAGGCCTATAAAGCCGAGATGGAGTTTGTGCGTGAAAACGTGGGCATCGCAGACACCTCCACCCTGGGCAAGATCGATGTGCAAGGTCCCGACGCTGCCGAGTTTTTAGACCGGGTGTATGTCAACGGCTACTCCAAGCTCGCCGTGGGCAAAGCGCGCTATGGCTTTATGTTGCGCGAGGACGGTATCGTCATGGACGACGGCACCACCACCCGCATCAGCGACACCCAGTTTTTCATGACCACCACCACCGCGCAAGCGGCCAAGGTGATGAGCCACCTGGAATTTTTGCTGCAAGTGGTCTGGCCCGAGTTGCGTGTCACCGTAGCGTCCGTCACCGACCAATGGGCGGCCATGAGTATTGCGGGGCCGCGCACGCGCGAAGTGCTGCAAGCGGCCTTCCCGCACCTGGACTTTGCCGATGCCGCCATGCCCTTTATGGGCCTCTTGGACACCCGCGGCCAAGGCTCGCTGGCGGACGTGGCGCTGCGCATATTGCGCCTGACTTTTTCGGGTGAACTGGCTTACGAAAT
>Ga0136641_1000099_pt1 | contig 35551 bp, 54 predicted proteins | sample EliLak1302023Y_FD_115312 | JGI IMG/M metagenome (GOLD analysis project Ga0136641, IMG submission 115312) | Freshwater microbial communities from Elizabeth Lake, Yosemite National Park, California, USA - 13020-23Y | ecosystem: Environmental > Aquatic > Freshwater > Lake ...
AGATGAAAATGCGTAAAGCTCGCAAAGGTCGTAAAGCTCGCAAGTAATCCGTAAGGATTGCTTTGGGTGACCAAACAAGTCCTACGGGGAGGAGGAAACTAAATAAACCTCCCCACTTGACAATTGTTATATTTAGATTACGATTAGCGTTAATTTCATAGGAAAATATATGGGCGTACCGTCAGACAAGTTAATGGAAATGATTAAATCCCAAAAGGATGGCGCAACTCCTGGTGGGCTTCCACAAGCACTAGAAGGACCTGGCAATATTTCCGATGCTTCTGCTCCCCCAATGGGATCACCAATGTCCACTCCTGAACCTAAGATGGGTAATCGGGAAGCCTCAATGATTAACATTTCGATGGCTATGGATTTACTAGAACAAGCATTACCTGCGTTGGGAAGCGAATCAGGTGAAGGTCAAAAACTTCTTTCCGCTATTCGCACCATGACGGGCATCATTGGTCCTAAGAAGTCTAAGGTAAACGAACTTCAACCAACCGAAATTATGCAAATGCTTCAAACATTACCTCAAGCTGGTGGCGCAACTGCTGAAGGTAAAGCAATGCAACAAGCGCCACAAATCCCAGGTATGTCACCTGGCGGTGGTATGCCTCCTCCTACACCTCTTGGTGCTGGTGGTGGTATGCCTCCTCCTTCTGGCGGTATGCCAGGTGGTATGCCTTCCGCAACTCCAAAAATGTAAGGAATTACTATGGAACTCTTTAAACCACGTGGATCAGCACAACCACGCAGACCTACCGATAACAACCAAAAAAACGGTCAAGTTATCAATACACCACGTTTCTCACAGTTTGGTGGCTTAACATCTGCTTCTAAAGCAGGTTTTAAGAACATGATGACTATGAGCCATCCTGGTGACACCAAAAAAGTTATCTAAAGAAAAAGGGGATAAATCATGTCTTTAGAAGATCTTTCATTAGAACAACGTGATGAGTTGGCATTGTTAGCCAAGCAATTGTCTGACAATCCAAACACACGTAAAGAATTTTTACGAATGACCAAGAAAGTTCGACCTGAGCTTTCAGTGCCAGAACTTGACATTGAGGAATACACTAACTCCAAAGTTAATGATGCCGAAAAAAGAGTAATGGCTTTAGAATCAAAATTGCGTGAGCGTGATGCAGTTGAAGAACTAAACAAGCGCAGAGCAAAATTAGGTCGTAGCGAAGAAGAAATTGCTGAAATTGAAAAAGTAATGCTTGAACAAGGTGTGACTAATCACGAAACAGCAGCTCAATATTTTGATTGGATGAAGCAAGCAGCAACGCCTACTCCAATGGGATACAGTTCTAGCCCGATGAATAAGTTTAACCTTGATAAGTATTGGAAAAACCCACAGATGGGCGCTAGAGATGAAGCACAAAAAGCGTTGATGGAATTGAAAAATCAAAATTCAAGACCAATCGGTTTTAAATAAGTAGTAAATAGGGGATATTTACTTTAGGAGTTTATTATGCCAATAGGCGGAGGAATTGTTCCAGCCTCGGGTTCATCGCAATATAATGAGTTAACATACGTAACTCGTAGAGCGTTTATCCCTAAGCTGGTCGTACAGCTTTACAACAGCACACCTTTGATGGCTGCTTTGATTGCAAACAGTCAACAGGCTTCAGGCGGTGTATCCCAAGTTACCGTGCCAGTTCAAGGCGCTCAGTTTGTTAACGCACAATGGTCTGACTACTCTGGTTCATTCAATCAGCCAGCAGTTCAGCAAGGTGCATTTAACGCTGAATTTAACTTAAAGTTAATGATTGCCCCAGTGCCTTTCTTGGGTATGGAAGGTGCAGTTCAGCAAGATTACGCCATTATTCCATTGATCGAAGCTCGTATGAACGATGCGACCAACGTAATGATGGATGCAATGGCTACTGCGCTTTATAACAACTACACCAACACACAACAGTTCATTGGATTGCCAGGCGCTATTGATGATGGTACAAACTTAGCTACTTACGGTAACATCAACCGTTCTACATACGCTTGGTGGAAATCAACTCGTTATGCAGCGGGTAACGTAAACCCAACACGTCAAAACGTATTGCAATACATTTCTGGTACTGTCAAAAAAGGCGCTGAAGTTCCTACTTTTGCCGTTTGCGGTTTTGGCACATGGACTTTGTTAGCACAAGACTATGTAGGTCAAGAACAATACGTTATCACCCCAGGAAACGCTTTTGATGGCGATTCTAACGGTCCTCAAGCAGCTTTCCGTGCTTTGATGGTCGCTGGTGTTCCTGTCTATCCAGATCCATACTGCCCTGAAGGTATCATGTACTTCATCAACAGTAACTACTTGAACCTTTATATTCACGATCAAGGTTCTTTTGTATTTACTGGTTTTGAATCTACCTTACCAAACTGGCAGATCGGTTATGTTGGCGCTGTTTTGATGATTGCCGAATTGGTAAGCACCAAACCTAAGTCAATGACTGTGGTGTCTGGTTATAACTCTATTTCACTATAAGGAGCTGATAACATGGCACTCGGTTTAAATAAAATCCTCATTGCTGGTACTTATGAAAATACGCCTGGTGCGTATTGGCAAGCTGCCACCAATATCTCTGTAACTACCGCTGGTAACGTAGTTCCTGCTGGTACTTACATGATGTTTAGTACATCAAACGTAGTTATCCAAGCCGTTTCTAATTACAACGCTACAAGTAACGTGGCTACATTCTCAAACGTGTATCCAATCAATTCAGGCGGTGTAGTTATTTCTGACGGTGTAAACGTACAATTATTGGCAACCACTAACACTACAGCTCAGTTGATTACTGTAAACGGTGGTATTCCTGTAACTGGCACATTTAACAGTTAAGGAGCGATAAATGGCTAATTCCGATTCAGTATCACAGTTTTACTTGGATAGTTTTGGCTATGGTCGTGTTGCTGTTATTAAAGCAACTGCTTTGAATACATCTGGAAATGGCGCTGCCACTGGTATCGTCATTCCTTTTCTTAGCGGTGGTTTAACTAATGCAAATGCTACAGTTGGATCTGGAAGCGTTATTCTTAAGACAATTCGTGTACAAAACCCAACAGGTTCTGTAGCTTCAGCGAACGTGTCAATTACTACAAGTAATGACGGTAACATCTCAAACGTAGTAGTAGCAAACGTAGTTTTAAGCACTATTACAGGCGCTGGTAAATACCAAGACCTTACTATTGCTGGTAACTACGGTGCTAACACAGCCGTATCTGGATACACAACCCAAGCCTTATATGTCAATGTGAACACTGTAAGCGGTAACGCAAACACTGTTGATATTGCTGTTTATGGCGATGTAGTTAGTTTCTAATGTCTAATATCTTTGTAACCAATCACTCTGACAAACTCTATAAAGATGGATATGGCGGTGTGTTTTATGAGTTTGTGCCAAGTAAAACAGTAGAAGTACCTGTTGAAGTTGCTAGGCACATATTTGGTTATGGAGAGAACAACAAAGAGCCTTACTTGGCTAGGTTAGGATGGATTACAACTTCCAATGATTTAGATAAAGGTTTAGAGATCTTGTCTAAATGGGAATTGTCCACCGAACCACCAAAAAAAAACCAATCGTTATCCCCGTTGGTGGAAAGAGTACCCTTGCCCATTAAAAAGGCAGGGGGAAAAGTCCTTCAAGCAGTAGCATGATTTATGGAAAATAAATGGCAACCTTATCGAGTTACCTTACCGAAGTCGAGAGATTGCTCCATGATGCCAACAACAATTTTTATAGTCAGACACAATTAACTGATTACATCAATTCGGCAAGAGAGCGATTAGTCAGAGATACTGGGTGCTTACGCACAATCCAGATTGCTCAAGTGCCTTATAAAGTTCCATCATCAAGTGTTATCAATGGTGCTACGCCAGCAAACCCAACTCAATGGGTAGCAAACACTGCGGTCACAATTAACACTTTTGTATTTAGCAATATTTATATTTATCAATATGCTACAGGCGGAACTTCAGGTTCTTCTGCGCCAGCTTATCCTAATGCAACAACTAGCAACTACAACAACTACCCACCAAGCACCCCGTTTGCTGATGGCACGGCTACTTTGCAATATGTTGGTAATTGTGAAAATATTTACTACTCAACTTTGCCTCAAGGATCAAATACTTTAGACATTATCAATATCAACTTGTATTGGGGGAATACCCGTGTACCGATGGATTATTTATCTTGGTCTGACTTTAATGCTCGTTTACGGTTTTGGCAAAATTATATCGGCAGACCTTTGGCATTTACCATATACGGTCAAGGTCAAATATATTTCGGACCTGTACCCGATCAAATCTACCAATTAGAAATTGATACTGTTGTATTGCCAACAGCTTTAAATTTAAATACAGCATCTACTACCGATGTTATCAACGATCCCTATACAGTTTGTGTTAAATTTTACGCTGCTTATTTAGCCAAATTTTATGAGCAAAGTTTTGGCGAAGCTGAGATATTTAAGCAACAATACGATAAACAAATTGCTTCTGTTCTCAATACGGTTTACACCAGGAGAATTCCAAGCGTTTACAGTAGTCCATACTAATTATGGCTGCTGCCGAACAAAAAAAATCATATCAAGTTGTTAAGCAATTTAAAGGGCTCAACACTAAGGCTAACCGCACTGCTATTGAGGAAGATGAGTTTTCTTGGATTGAAAACGCTCAACCAGTCGGTTATGCCAACATCAAAATTGTTCCAACTTATAACCAAGTAAGCAATTCTTCTAACGTAGCGGTTACTTGGTCAAATACAGTAAGCCAATTGGCTTCTGTAAACATTGGTTTGTATGATTATATTGTTGCTTTTTTAACAGACGGTTCTGCTCAATATTTCAACATTCAAACTGCTGCTACAGGAAACGTAGCCGTTGCAGGTACGTTTTCTAACGCTGGAATAAGCTATTCTCAGTGGTACAACGACAGAATGTTAATCCTAGATTCTTTCAAGGGTTTATCTTCTTGGGATGGTAACAACGTAGTTTCCATAGGATCAGTAGGAGTTGTAGCAATTACCAACAAGGGTTCTGGGTACAATACCGCCCCTACAGTTACTATTTCAGCTCCTAATCAAGCTGGCGGAGTACAAGCTAACGCTACAGCATCTCTAACTAGCGGTGCAAATACCGTTGGTTTTGTCAGCCTGTCTAATGCGGGATCAGGATATAACGCTGCTCCCACCGTTACTTTTACGGGTGGGGGTGGATCAAATGCTTCAGCCGTAGCTGCATACACAACTTTTGCTACTGGAACTGTTACCATTAACGTCATTTCTGGAGGCGCTGGATATACCAATGCCTCTAACACTACCGTAACTATCACGGGTGGTGGTGGCTTGGGCGCAGTTGGTAATGCCGTTATTAGCGGTAACGTAGTGACTCAAGTGGTCATGACTAACCCAGGATCAGGCTATACCAATAGCGCTAACCTTGTAGTAACCATTTCAGGTGGCGGTGCAACCAATAACGCCACATTGCAAGGCATAGTAAACACAACGCAAAACGTGAGCATAGCGACCTTTTCAGGTCGAACATGGGTGGCAGCAGGTCGAACGATCTATTACAGCGCTGCGGGGTCTTATAGCGACTTTACAAGCGTTTCTGCTGGATCAATAACCCTAACGGACTCAACCCTTCATGGAAACATTCAGCAGCTTCTTTCTGCTAATAACTTTTTGTATATTTTTGGCGATGATTCGATCAACGTATTTTCGGATGTTAGGGTTACTACTAGTGGTACTACTATTTTTACTAACACAAACGTAAGCGCTTCTGTAGGATCAAAACGCCCTAACGCCATATTCCCGTATTTTCGTTCTGTGTTGTTTATGAACGATTACGGTATGTACGCTCTTGTAGGATCTACCACTTCAAAACTATCAGACAGCTTAGATGGTATGTTTCCTAATATTGACTTTGCTAGCCCTGTTTATGCTGGTCAAGTTTTAATCAATAATATTTTGTGCGCTGCATTTAACTTTAGATATTACGATGCCATATTTACTCAAAGCTATCGCTATATTCAAGCGGTGTTTTTTGAGAAGAAATGGTTTTTAACTAGCCAAAATGACAGCCTTGCTTACATTACTTCTGTACCCGTTGGCGGTAAAGTAACTTTATATGGCACGTCTGGTCAAAACCTGTACCAGTTGTACTCTAACGCTACCGCTACTATTACCAGCCGTATTCAAACCGCATTGATGCCAATGGGTGACCCCATTAGGACTAAACAAGCGTTAAAATTTGCTATTGAAGCTACTAACAGTAACGTAGTTGCATTATCCGCTACCGTTGACAGTGAAGTTGGCTCTAGCCCTGCATATTCGTTATCTAGTGCAATTATTTGGCAAAATAATTCGTTTGTCACAATTCCTTGGACTAATAATGCTGGTGCAACTATTAGTTGGGATTCTGTAGGATACGAATTGTATAAATCTGATGCTTCTCAGTATGGAAAATACTTGGGGTTAACAGTAACATCTAATAGTGCGGGATTTGTCTATAACGGCTTTGAATTTGAACATGAACTGAGAGTGAGATTCTAATGTCAGTACCTTATACTTTTGCAACGGCTACTACAGCCCTGCCTTTATCCCAGCTAGACACCAACTTTGCTACGCCTATTACCTTAGGCAATACTGCTGTTTATTTAGGAAATACCACCACTACTATCGGCAATTTAACCCTCGCAAACGCCACAATTACAAGCGGATCGGTTACTTTAGCTAACGTAACTACTACAAACGCTACTGTAACTAACTTTACAAGTTCAAATGTAGCTATAAGTGGCGGTACTATTAGTAACGTAGCGTTAACTTTAGATGCTATTAACGGAACTCCAATCGGTAACGTAACGCCAAGCACAGGCGTATTTACTAGCGTTACAGACTCTGGACTTACTACAGGTCGTGTCACCTATGCAACTACTGGCGGTCTATTAACAGACTCTGCCAACCTAACATTTAACGGCACAACACTTACTACAGCTAATGATGCGTATATATCAGGTCTTACTGTTGGTAAGGGTGGTGGTTCTAGTGCATTTAATACGGTTGTTGGTAACGGTGCTTTAATTACAAATAGCACAGGTGTTTATGTTTCTGCTTTTGGTGTTAGTTCTTTAAACAAAAGCACAGCAAATGGAAATTCTGCGTTTGGCGCTTATGCAGCCCAAAATACAAGTTCTGGAGCAGATAATTCCATTTTTGGTGCTGAAGCATTATCAGCAAATACAACAGGTTCAAGCAATACAGCCATTGGCAGACAAACACTTTACTCAAACACCACCGCATCTAACAACACAGCAGTAGGTTTTCAAGCTGGGTATAGTAATACAACTGGTGCACAAGTTACAGCTATTGGTTATGGTGCTTTATACACAAACAATGCTTCATATAGCACAGCCGTAGGTTATAACTCTGCTAGGTCAAATACAACTGGAGTAGGTCTTACTGCTTTAGGTAGCCAAACTCTATATAGCAATACTACTGGAACATCAAATGTGGCTATTGGAACTTACGATGGCACTACATTACCTGCTTTATATAGCAACACTACTGGCTCTAGTAATATTGCCGTAGGTACTGGTGCACTTCAATCAAACACCACCGCATCTAACAACACAGCAGTAGGCTATCAAGCTGCTTACTTCACTACAACAGGAAATCAATTAGTAGCTATTGGAGGTAACGCTCTTTTAAGTAATACTACTGGTGTAAACAATATTGGTATTGGTTATAACGCTAATGGCGCAAGCACAACAGCAAATTCAAATATTGGCATTGGCACAAACACTTTAGGAGCATTAAATAGTGGTTCAAATATTGGTATTGGTGTGGGTGCTTTGCAATCAACTACAGGCTCTGCAAATACCGCTATAGGCACAAATGCTTTAATTTATAACACCGCATCTAACAACACAGCAGTAGGTTTTCAAGCTGGGTATAGTAATACTTCTGGTGTACAAAATGTATATTTAGGTCGTTGGTCTGGATACAATGCAACTAATGCATACAATTGTTTTGTTGGTGATTATTCTGGTTATTCCGTAACATCTGGATCAGTAAATACATTTATTGGTTCAGGTGCTGGTAATGCAGTAACAACAGGCAATAACAATACTATTCTTGGTGGCTATTCAGGCAATCAAGGCAGTCTAGACATCCGTACAGCAAGTAACTACATTGTATTATCTGATGGTGATGGTAATCCACGGCAGGTTATTGACTCTAGTGGTAATTTGTTGGTTGGTACTACAAGTCAAATTGGGCTTGTAACGGCAAGAACAGTTATTTCTTCATCTAGTAATTTGCTTGCTTTACAAGCTGGAAACGGCAATGTTGGCGCATATATGACCAATAACAGTGGCACAGCAAACTGGCAACCATTTTCATTTTGTAACAACGGCTCAAGCTGGTCACAGATTGGCTCTATTACTTGTACAGCTTCTGCAACCTCCTACAACACCTCATCTGATTACCGCCTAAAAGAAAACATTGCTCCAATGCAAAACGCATTGAATGCAGTGCAACAACTTAAACCAGTTACTTATAAATGGAAATCTGACGGCTCTAGCGGTCAAGGTTTTATTGCCCATGAACTTCAAGAAGTAGTACCTGACTGCGTAACTGGCGAAAAAGATGCTGTAGATGCTGAAGGCAAACCAGTTTATCAAGGTATTGACACTTCATTCTTAGTAGCTACATTAACAGCTGCCATCCAAGAACAACAAGCCCTCATCACCCAACTGCAAGCCGATGTGGCTGCACTTAAAGGAAAATAATGAACACTTACACAACTATCATCAACTCGATGTACACAATCCCTAATCCTACGGGATATGTTGTCAATGTACTATTTACCGTATCAGGTACAGACGGCACTTACACAGCTCATATTGATGGAAACTGTCAATTTAGTCCATCCGAGGGTGGCAACATTACTCCATACGACCAACTTACAGAAGCTGAGGTATTAGGCTGGATTAACGCTTCTACCGACAATCAAGCTAATTATTATGCCAACATTGATGGTCAAATTTCTTCAATGGTGACCCCGCCCGTGTCACCTTCTAACACACCGCTGCCTTGGGCAACAGCATAAGGGGATTTACATGGCAATTGCATTAGACCTAGAAGTAAACGAAGTTAACTTTTTGTTACAAACTTTAGGTGAACTTCCTACTAAGACTGGCGCTTGGACTGTATTGGCTAAGATTAAAACTCAAGCCGATCCACAAGTACCAGCTGAACCACAACCAGAACAACCGCAAGACTAATAATGGATTTTCAATTACTCTTTAATATCGCTTCAGCAATCATTGGAACAATTTCTGGATGGCTATTTAAAGTCATTTGGGATGCTATTTCTGATCTGAAAGAAGATATTAAAGAGATTGAACGTGGTTATGTCATGAAAGACGATTACCGAATTGATATTGCAGAGATCAAAGGTATGTTAGCTCGTATCTTTGATCGTCTAGACACAAAAGCTGACAAATAATGAACATGGAAACTCTCTCTATTGTGAAGTTTGGTGACAAAGAGTCACTGGGAGAGTTTTTGTTTGAAAATGGCACTCAACACCTATTATTTTGGGAAACATTGACTGATGCTGGTCAAACTTACTCAAAATTCCCTATTACAGATGCCAATATTGACAACCTAGATGACTGGTTATTGGCTCATCAAGTAGAGCATCAAGCCATTGCAAGTATCTTAGGATTAAGTAATCCATTCAATATGCTTGATGTAGATTTTAATAAAGAGAATGATTTTTACGATTGGTTAGGTACTCATTTCACTATCCATGAGCAAATTGCTTCAACTTTGGGATTAGTATAATGTTCCCCACCGCCAAAAAAAATCGTGTTTTTGAAGAATCCGAAGAACTGCAAATTGAACACCATTTTATTGGTGGTGTGTACGCCAAGCGTATGATTTTAAAAGCTGGATCAAGTATTAACAGTCACAAACATAACTTTGACCACATGAGCATTTTAGCCAGTGGAGTTGTTATGGTAACCGTAGATAAACAAATAAAATCGTATGCTGCACCTGCTCTTATTCAAATAAAAGCAGAAAAAGCACATAAAATTGCAGCAATTACTGAATGTCATTGGTACTGTATTCATGCTACGGATATTGTTGACCCTGAGTTGATTGATGAATCATTAGTAGTGGAGGAAGAAAATGCCATTTGATTTTAGTTCCTATAATCCTGGTGGTGGCTCAGTTTCAGTTTCTTTTGATCCTGGACAATTAACTATTGATCCTACATACGGTCCTAGTGGTGGCATTACGCCTGAGCAGTTTCAAGCGCAAGAAGCTGCTTTAGAGCAAACTTTTTCAACTAGCGTTCCTGAAATTCAAGCAGTTCAAGCGCAACTTCCTAATTTTCAAGACATACTTCCGCAGGATTTAAGCGCTCAAATCCAAACAATGTCTAATGCGTTGTTAACCCAACAATCTAAGATTCAAGCGCAAGTTCAATCGGTAATAACAGATCAAAAAAAAGTTAATGATGCTTATTCATCTTATAAAAATTCTGTAAACGCTTATAACGGTGCTGTAAATGCTTATAATTCTCAATACAGGAATTTGATGAACGATGCAGCAGTCATTTTAAGAAGTGGTTTTGGTGATGCAGCAGCAAAAATAAGGGCGCAAGCAGCTCAATTGGCAACCAATGTAACAAATACTAAAAATGCGGTCAATAGCACACAAAGCACTTACAATGCTGCTGTAACTGTTTATAAATCAGAAACCGCCAATTTACAATCTTCTATTAGTGCTTATAACTCTACTTATGCCAATTACACAGGTGCAGTAGCTACAGCTCAAGGTGATGTTAAAGCTGCACAAGATGCAGCAGCAGCAAAACTTAAGGCTGACCAACAAGCAGCAGCAGACAAGGCAGCAGCAGATAAGGCAGCAGCGGATGCAGCAGCAGCAGCTCAAGCCAAAGCTCAAGCTGATGCTCAAGCAGCAGCAGAAGCAAAAGCACAGGCAGATGCCCAAGCAGCAGCAGCAGCTAAGGCAGCAGCGGAAGCACAAGCGACAGCAGATGCTAAAGCTAAAGCCGATGCCGATGCAGCAGCTAAAGCAGCAGCGGATGCTCAGGCTAAAGCACAAGCAGATGCTCAGGCAGCCGAACAAGCCAAGGCACAAGCCGATGCCCAAGCAAAAGCACAAGCCGATGCCCAAGCAGCAACTGATGCCCAATCCAAGGCACAAGCGGATGCAGAGGCAGCAGCAAAAGCACAAGCTGATGCTCAAGCAGCGAATGATGCTAAAGCAAAAAAAGTGGCTGATGAAGCAGCAGCTAAAGCTGCTCAAGATAAAGCGGTAGCGGATCAATTGGCAAAAGAAGCTGCTGATAAGGCTGCTCAGACTAAAACCGATGCTACTGGTACTGGCGCAACTGATACAACCACAGTTAATCCACCTACACCTACTCCTGAGCCAACACCGACACCTACTCCTGAGCCAACACCGACACCAACTCCTGAGCCAACACCGACACCAACTCCTGACCAAACACAAACAGGCGCAACTACTTTGCCTGATTTGTTAGTGCCTTATGGACAAAAAACAAAAGCATCTCCTTTAACTAGCACTTTTGCTTCTTCAGATGCTTTATCTAGCGCTTTATTGGGAAGTGGTTTAAGCTCAAGACCTGACGTTTCAACCACGTCAGAACCGTATTTACTGGGTACAGACGAAGCTAAAAAGAATGTTTGGAATACTGAATCACTTAAAAATGCGTTAGGACTATAAATGGCAAAACTTGAACAAACACTAGGCACAGATTTAGCTTCAATTGCTAAATTATTGCGCTCAAAAGGGCGTGGTAAAGATACTGTTCTTGCCCACATTAACCCTAGAGAAGCTGCCCTTTTAAAACGTCATGGCGGTAGTGGTGACATTAACCCAGATACGGGTTTACCCCAATTTGATGATGGAGAGGATGCTCCAGCTCCAGTAACGGATTACAGTGAACCTATGCCTGTTGAGCAAGCACCCGTTGCACAAGTTCCTGTTGAGCAAGCTTCAACTTATGCTTTTAGCCCAGCGGAAACGCAAGCTGGAAGTCAACGTGATATGTCAACGCCATTTCAAAATGTTAGTCCAGCAGATACATTAGCAGCTAGAAATGCTTTAGGAATGACAAGCGTAGAGCCAGGTCCAGCACCTACAGTAGATACTGGTGACAAAACACCTACAAAACCTGGCGGTGGCAAAGATCCGTTTGCAATGCCTAGCCTTGGACAACTTGGCACATTAGGTCTTGCTGGCGCTTTAGGTGCTTATGGCGCATCACAAGCTCGTAGAGGCGCTGCTCAAACTCAAGCTGCTACTGCACAACAACAACAAATTGCTGCACCTTACCAACAACAAGGTCAACAATTGGTTGCTCAAGCTCAAGCAGGACAATTGACCCCTACAAGCCAACAAGCCTTGGAAGCTGCAAAAGCTCAATTGGCTCAATCTCAATCTAATAGAGGTGGAGTTGGAGCGCAACAATCAGCCAATCAAATAGCCAATATTTATCAAACTTTGTTGGATAATCAATATAAATATGGTTTGCAAGTCATGCAAATTGGTGACAATATTAGTATTGGTGCTATTAAATCAGGCTTGCAACTAGATCAACAGTTACAAGCATCTACCAATAACTTCTACAGTCAATTGGCAAGCATTGTTGGTGGTCAACCTATAAGGGTCGCATAATGGCTGAAACAAATAATGAAAATTTAGCCGAAGCCGTTGGTACGGATTTAAAACAATTTCCTTTTTTAAAAGAGGAAAAAGCAGCTAAAGAAAAGGCTGTGGAATCTAAGATCAAGGCTGAATCTGCTAAAGAAGGCGAAGTTCTTAAACAAAAAGGACAAGCGCTAGAAAAAATTGGTGCTGAAGATAAGGCTAAATACGATGAAACCATGAGCTTGATGCAACCTGCTCCTGAGTTTAAGCCTACACAAGACAATATGATGGACATTGGAGGCTTGTTTAGCCTAGTAGCTACTATGGGAATTGCTTTAGGTGGCAGTGGAAAGCTCTCATCTTTAAATGCTTTAAACGCTATGGGCGGTATGCTAAAAGGTTATCAAGCAGGTCGTAAAGACTTGTTTACTAAAGAACAAGCCATTTTTGACAAAGAAACAGCTCGTATTAAAGAAGTAAACGACCGTTTAATTAAGAATTTAGATCAATATCAAAAGTTAAGAGTCACTGACAAAGAAGCTGCTTTAGTAAAAGCGCAAGAAATTGCATCTACAAATCCTGGTGTTATTGCTCAATTAGTGCAATCAGGTCGTGATGACGTAGCTGCTGAAATTGCCAAGCGTAATAGCGATATGCTAATAAAAATGAAAGAATTGGCTACTAAAAATGCTATGAGTGGAAAAGGTGGAGGTTCTAAGTCTGCTATTAACGAAAGATTCCAAAATACCGTCATTCGATCTACAAATGAAACATTGCGTTCTCTTGAATTGATGGAAAACATTGGTATTGATATTGGAAAAGGTGGTTTAGGTGGCGTAGTTGGCAAGGGAACTTTAACATCTGAAGCCATAGCAAACATTACAAGATACATGACTTCTCAAGATCAACTTCGTTATAACGCTGCTGCTGGCGGTATGGCGCTTGAGTTGTCTTATGTAATGAACGGTGGTTATAAGCCAAGCGAAGGTCAAATCAATGAATTGAAAAACTTGTATTTGGCTACCCCTCAAGATACTTATGAGACTGCTGCGTTTAAGTTTGCCGATGTGGTTGCAAAACTCAAAGCTGCTATAGAGGTTGCTCCAGCCTATACAGAAGATCAAAAAAGAAGCAATATAATGCTTTTGGAAAAAATTAACAGGTACGCTACTCCTGAAGAAATCCTAGCTAAGATTAGTGGTGAACAACCCAAACCTGATCCTTATGTGCGTTCAGGGGGAGAAAAACCAAAACCTGCTCAATCTGACATTGACTATTACAAACAAAATAAAACACCAGAAACAAAACAAAAATTTATGAATCGTTTTGGTATAGACCCTGACACATTAGGATAAAAATGGCTGACACACCAGATTGGGCTAAAGAGCCTACAGTTACAGTATCTTCTGCTCCAGACTGGGCTACATCTCCAGATTCTAGACCAAGTAAATCTATTGCTAAACGCCCTGGTGATCCATCTTTTGTGCAACAAATGGGTGGTCTTGCCTACGGTGCTGGAACACAATTATTGGGCGCTCCTGGAGAAGCGGAGGAGTTTTTTACTACTAGTGGTAAAGGTGAAAAGCTACTAGGAGAAGGTCAATTCTTCCCTACAACAAAACAAGTTCGTGCAGGTCTTAAAGAAGTTGGTGTTAAACCACCTGAAAAGACTAAATTCATGCAAAAAACAGGCGAAGTGCTTACTGATGTTGGATTAGCTGTACCTATGGGCGCTAGAACTGTTGGCACAATGGTTGGTAGCACCACTAAAGAAGGTGAGCGTATTGCGGGCATTGCAGAGCGCCTTGGATTCAAGTTGTCACCATCCCAAGTTCGTGCAGATTCACCTGTAGCTGAAAAAGGTGCTGTTCTAAACGCAAAAAACAATCAAACCCTTGCAAACCGATTGGCAAGTAACGGTACTGGCAAAGTTACAGAAGAAATTACTGAAACATTTTTGCGTGGAAGAATTAAGGATCTTGGCAATGAATTTGATAAAGTTTACAAAGGTAAAGAATTTAGAATTGCTCCTTCTGTAGAACCTCATCTTGAGAACATTCTTGCTAGGGAACAGGAATTAGGTTTTGCTGGAGTAAGTGCAGTAAAAGGTGCTGCTCAATCAATTTTGGACAATATTTCTTCTGGAAAAGTTAGGGGAGATGATGTTCAAAGATTGCGTAATGCTTTAACTCAAGCTGCAAGATCTGCTGGAAGTCGTGGCAAATCCCATGAAATTTACGAATTAGTAGATGTTTTGGATAGGGGTATTGAAAACGCCAATCCAGTTATGAAAGCTAAATTAGCTGAAATTAGACCTCAATATCGAAATACAGTCATTCTTGAGGACTTGTACAACTCAGGTGGTATCAAGCAAGGAAATATTAGTTTAGAACGCCTTGGAAACATGGTTGGAGATAAATCTGCTTTACGCAGAAATCCACAAGATATTGACAATCTTGGGATGCTTGGTAGTCAACTCGGATTGCGTGCAAGGTGGGAATCTGCGGGTGAAGATATGCCAGGAGTAATTAAAGGCGCTGTAAGAACTCATGGAATTTTGCCAGAAGTAGTAAGAGGTTTAAGTGTTCCTTTACGCAGCCGACCAGCACGTGTAGCACAGCGTTATGCCAATAGAGAAGCTGGATACACGCAAAGATTAGGCGAAGCATTAGGAACAACCCCAGCAATTGAAGGAATTGTTAGACCATCGGATAAAAGATGAGTAAAAAAACAAAAGGATTAAACCCCGATCTTGAGGATGCTGTAGCCAAGCTATTGCGTGAAGTAATGGCTGACGAAGGCGCTTCTTTGACTGATAAATGCAAAGTTATTGACCGTATGGTGAATATTGAAAAATTAAAGCAAAAGATTAGTGATGATGAATGGGGTAGCGGATTTATTGCAGTAGATGATGATGAGGGTTAAACTATGTTTTTGTTTAACTTTAAGGGGATATTAAATGGAAGCTGTAGCACTTGTTCGCCTAGCGTTAGAAATCATCTCAGACCGTTTATTGGTGATATTGTCACTCGGTCTGTCGTTTGGTCTGGCGTGTTGGGCAATGTACGACCCACGTTGGGAAAGGCTTGCAACAATGGCTTTTTTCAGCATTTTCAGTTATCTTGTCATTAACACTAAGGACAGACTGAAAGCGAAAACTGAACTTAACACTGAATAGGAACTGATATGCCAGATAGCATGATTGTAGTACCCCAACCAGCACAAACTGATCCCGTTGGTAAATATAGGGTTTCAACTCCCCAGTCATTGATTGATACCGACTTTGAGTACGGTCAACAATCTACTAAATGGGAACAATTGGCGTTAGAAAACAACCGTCAATCATGTTACTACTTTACCAACAACCCATTAAACATTGGATCTATTACTGGTAATGGAACAACAACTATTGTCGTTCAATCCAATTCAAACATTGGTGCAAACAAACCAATATTTTTAGAGGAAACACTAGATCCAAATGCTAACGGGTGGTTTTATACGCAATCATCTAATGCCACGGCAATTATTGTTCAAACAACTAGCAACACAGCTAGTGGTGCTTTATATAATCCTACCGCCACCTATGGTTATCAAGGTTTCTTTTATACCAATGCAGGTATTCCAGTAGCTGCCTCAAGTTCAATTGCTATTATCCTTACTGGTAGTTTAATTGTGGTAAACACCACATACGCACACGGTTTGTCTGCTGGATCTTTGGTTTACATTGTTAATACTACAGGTGTTGCGGGATTAAATAACGCTTGGGTAGTATCTACAATATCATCAGCAAATCAATTTCAAATTGTTTCCACATTAACTGGTACAGCTACTACTGGAACAGCTCAAGGTACAATTTATGCAAGACCTTCAGGATATGTGGAAACCCGTGCTTACAACGGTTCTGTAAACTTTACTGCGGGTTCTGCTGTACCAAATCAGCAAATGATCCGTCAAACAAGACGTTATTTCCGTTATCAATCTGGTAAAGGTATTCAGTTTTCAACTGGTTCTGTACTAAAACCAAGATTATTGACAAGTAACGTCACTGCTAGCGGATCAGTTATTACTGTGGTAACCCGTACTCCACATAATTTGACTACCAACGCAACCATTCAAGTAACTGGGGCAACAGCCAATACTTACAACGGTATTTTCAAAATCCAAAGCGTTCCTAACGCCAATACCATTACTTATAACACCGTTAATAACGTCACTCCTGCAAGCAATGTAGCAGTAACGTCAACTGGTTTTCCGCCAAATGTGTATCCTTATGGTTGGTATGGATCAAGCAACAAGATTGGCTTTTTTGATAGTCAAAACGGTATGTTTTTCCAATTTGATGGTCAAACTTTGTATGCCGTTTACCGAAATAGTACAAACCAATTAGGCGGTGTTGTTGCTGCAAACCAAGGTAACGCTACTGTTACTGGTACAGGAACGACATTTACAAGCCAGATTAACGTAGGTGATTTTATTGTTATTCGTGGTCAATCTTATCGTGTTACTAATATTTTTAGTGATACAAGTATGAATATTTCCCCCGAATATATGGGGGCATCCGTTACTCAAGCGTTAATATCAAAAACAGTTGATTTAAAAATACCTAATTCACAATGGTTAGATCCGTGTGACGGCACAGGTCCTTCTGGATACAACATTGACCTTACCAAAAACCAAATGTGGTTTATTGATTACTCTTGGTATGGTGCTGGTGTGATTCGGTGGGGATTAAGAACCACTAACGGCACGATCAATTACGTATATGCTTTACAAAGCAATAACGTGCAATCTGGTGCTTATTTGCGCTCTGGTAACTTACCAAGCCGTTATGAATCTAACGGTCAAGGTCCAATAACTACCCTTTATTCAAGTATTACTAACGTAGCAAACGTTATTCCAGTAGTAAGTTCTTCTGGTTTTAGTCCTTTAGGCGGTACAGTAAAAATTACTGGATCTGCTGTAAATGCTGCTATCGAGTACGCAAACTACACAGGTATTATTGCCAATTCAGCTTCAGGATTAGGCTACGATCAGTTAACAGGTGTGACTAGGGGTGTTACAGGTGGAGCTGTTGCAACCGCATTTACTGCTGCTTATCCATCAACTAACGCAGTCCCACCAGTATCAGTAGAGTATTCCCCTCCTGATTCTGTAGCGGTTATTTCGCATTGGGGATCATCTGTTGTGATGGATGGCGGATTCTCTAATGACGTATCACTGATTTTTAACTACGGTACTACTGCTAACGTGTCAGTTGCCAATGGTGGTGTTGTTCCTATTCTTGCTATTCGTGTCGCTCCTAGCGTAGATAACGGCACAGTTGGTACTCTTGGCAATAAAGAGGTTATTAACCGTTTACAGTTGCAATTGCGTGAATTAGGTGTTGTAACGTCTGGTGCGTTTTTGATTCAATTGATTTTAAATGGTCAGGCAACTAGCTTTAGCGGTACTTTTGCTTCACCAACGCAAAACAACACTTTTACATCATCTATTTGCCAAGTCGCTGCAAACTCTAATGCTTCTTCAACCATTACTGGTGGTGAATCAATTGGTGCTGCGTTTACTAATAGCACTGGTCAAACAACCCTTGATCTGACATCTATTGCAGGTATTGGTAACGCCATTTTGGGCGGTGGATTAAACAATAACGTGCCATCAAACACCACTGCTGGTCAATTTCCAGATGGTCCAGATATTTTGTATGTAGTAGCAAACAACGTAAGCGGTGGTAGCGCAACTATACTTGCCCGTTTAAGCTGGCAAGAATCTCAAGCATAAGGAAAATCATGAAAGACGAAAACGGAAAACGCAACAAAATGTTTACGGCTAAAGAATCACAGCCTGTAAGAGTTGAAACCATTAGCGATACTTATGGTCATCATAAACACTATCGTTTGGGAACTATGCCAGCGGGGGGTTTTCAATCTGTATGGCGGTTTGAAGATAACCAAGATACTAAAAATAGTTCTAGCTCATTCCCAGGCGGAAAGAAGGTGTACTAATGAAGGGCGATCAAAAACAAGGTCTTAATTTAAAAGCTATTGGTCAATCAATGAACCCAAAACTCAAGCAAGGTGCTCCTGAAACTTTGCCAGTAGCTGCGGGTGTCAAATCTGCCCGTGACTCTCATAAAATAGAGTCAAAAAAGAGTAAGTAATTGGACAGAAAGCCCGCTGCTGCTATTGTTGCAAGCGCAGCGGTGCTTGTTAGTCTTGCTGTACATGAAGGATACAAAAGCAACGCTTATCAAGATGTAGGCGGTGTTTATACCGTAGGTTACGGTCAAGCAGACGGTGTTAAAAAGGGTGACGTTACCGATCCAGTCAGAGCGCTAGTAAAGCTAGAGCAAAGTTTGGATGAACACGCCAAGGGGATGGTGCAATGTATTAAAGTACCTATATCTCAAGGAGAATATGATGCTTATCTTGATTTTACCTATAATGTTGGGGTGTCTGCTTTTTGCTACTCAACCCTTAATAAAAAACTTAATAGCTTGGACTATAACGGGGCTTGCAAAGAGTTGTTAAAATGGAATACGGCTGGCGGTAAAGTTGTTGCGGGATTACAAAAACGTAGAGCAGAGGAATATGAAAAGTGTTCAGCACAATCCAATTCAAACTGATTGCTTACATTGTCGCAATAGTTTTGACGTTTTTTGCTGGATGGACTGTGAACGGGTGGCGCTATCAAAAAAAAGAAGCAGCGCAAATAATAGCTCAAGAAAAAGCTATTCAACAAAAAATATCACAGAATCAAACAGCAACCGATCAGATCAGGAGAGATAAAGATGCTCAAATTAAAGTTATTAACGATCAGCTCGCTAATGCTCTTGTGCAGTTGCGCTCCCGCCCCAGTCGTAGTTCCTACAGCACCAACAATGGACAAGACGGCACTGGGAGATCCCTTTCTGCCGAGGATGCAGAGTTTCTTATCAGGGAAGCTACCAGAGCAGACAAAATAAGGACTGCCCTAGATGCCTGTTATAAACAATATGATGCGGTTAGATAATGCCTAAAAATACCAATCTTTCTGTAGGTCGTGGTGAAAAACAATCGGTTTCTGCTGGTGGTGGATTGACTGCGAAGGGCAGACGTAAATACAATAGAGCAACAGGTAGCAAACTTAAAGCACCAACTAAATCAGGTCCTAGGCACAAGTCTTTTTGCGCTAGATCAAAAAGTTGGAAAGGTGAACGAGGTAAAGCAGCTAGAAGAAAGTGGGGTTGTAGATGAAGCCAGGACTTTATGCAAATATCCATAAAAAGAGAGAGCGTATCCGCAAGGGATCAGGCGAGAAAATGAGAACGCCTGGTACTAAAGGCGCTCCTACTGCCAAAGCATTTAAACGATCTAAAAAGACTGCAAGAAAATCTAAGCGGTAACGGCATCAATTTGGCAACTGCTAACTGTGGGGTGGAAAGCCGAAAAAAATCCCCACTTGTTGCATCCTTGAATGTCGGCTTAACTGCCGTTAAATCTTTACTCAGTAGCAATTAGCTGACCTTCAAAAGCATACGATCCAACGTGTGCTAGTTTTACCCAAGGCGCTGCAAACACTTTACCGCCAATCAAACGCCATTCACGGCAAAAGTGATAGTCCTCAGACAGCAAACGATTTGTTTCAGGCTCAATTGAAGTAGCAAAATACTCTGCAACATCTTCCCCTTGTTTCATTGTCTTATTAAGATCAACAACGTCATTAGAATAAGACGGTACATGAGGTCTTAATTTATCAAACACTTCACGCTTAATCATCATAAATCCAGTGCCACCATTAAAAATCTCTACTGGTTCATTGATAGGTACAGTAACTTCACCAGCGTAATTTACTAGGTTTACTACAAAGCTGCCTGTATGAAATTTAAGCTGATCTTCTGGTACGCCTTGATCCATTGCTCGTCTTACACTGTTCCAATTGATTTCTTTCTTAGGATAGATACCACAAATAACATCTTTGTCAGCCTGAAGCATGGTAATAATATCTCTTGGGTTAAACAAAATGTCAGCATCAATGAACATTAAATGAGTGCAATTGGTTTTTGCAAATGTTTGAGCTAATGAGTTTCTGGCACGGGTAATTAAGCTCTCATTAAACATAAAGCTAAAAGACAGTTGAACTCCATTGTCCGCACATATTTTAGTCAGTTGGAGAATCGACTGAGTGTAAAATCCAGCGCACATACCCCCATACATAGGAGTAGCTATAAATACATTAGGTGGTACACGTTCTTTTTTTTCTTCAAACTGCTTTACATCTAGCTTTTTCTTTTTGGTAGCCATTGCTTCTCCTTAAATAAAGTTGTCGGTACTAGCGTTTACATAATCGTTAATCAATATGTTCTTGTTATCGTTAGAACATTCGTGCATACAAGTAGTTTTAGCATTGAATTTCTCAAAGTATTCCTTGGTTTCCTGGCTAAACCATAGGTCTTTAAACCGTTTTCCATCAATAGAACCTATGCAGCCAGTGCTATCGTAGGCTTTGTTGTGACACGCATACACGTTAAGATCCGCACCGATGACTGGCACGGTTTGCATGATGTAACATCTTTTATAGCTTCGTACACTAGAATGACTGCTGCCAGGAGTAATGTTATAAGTGCTATTGACACTAAAATTTTCAGAAGTAATAGTTTGGATTTTTGCAAGTTGCTCATTGACTTCATCTGCTATTTCCTTGTGGTAATCGTAAAAATCAGGCACGTACATTGGGCTAAAACGCACATTCTCAACACCACAATCTTTTAATAACTGACTGTAACCCCATAAATTTTTGTAATTGTTGCGATGCACAATATAATTAACCCCTAAATCACAAGTTGCGTCTTTAATGGCAGCAAAGTTCTTGATATTCTTAATTACAGAATCAAAGCTCTTTTCAGGAATGTTCCTAAAACGCTTCATTTCTGCGCCATCGGTGTAGTCCATGCTGACCCTTACCCACTTGGCTTTTGAAAGCACCTCGGCACGTTCTTTGGCTAAATTTTGACCGTTTGTAATAATTGATAGATCAAGCCCTAATTCCAATGTTTCACGCATGATCGGCACAATGTCTGGGTGCATCAATGGCTCTCCACCACCTGAATAAGTGATTGCTTTTGTACCCATGCGGTGCAAGTCATACAAAATTTCTAACATTTTTTCAGTAGGGATGACATCATCTTCTTTCATATCTTCGTGCATACCACTGATAATGTGCTGCTCATCCCCACCATCTTTTACCCTAAAACCAGTGCTATAAACGCAAAAGAAGCACCCGTGATTGCAAATGTTAATTGGCTTGATGCGAACATATAGCGGTGCTTTAACCTCCCCCGCTCCAAAAGATTTCAGCTTTTCTGGAAAATGAAATATTTTAAAATTGCTATATTTGTTACTTTTCACATTAAATCCTTGTATTCAACAATGATGCAAGATTGGTTTCTTGTTACTGCCAGCTCATACGCTGTTTTAGCAAAATCTTCATTTAAAGCTGTGTAAACAGGTATATTAGTCATTGCACGTAATGCAGTAGAAAAATCTTGAACGTGTGTAGCGCCTGTATATAAAGGTTTTGTAATGTTTCCTACAATACAACGAATGATGACTTTAGGATCATATTCGCCCTTGCTAATATCATTGATTTTGTCTAAATGGTTAACCAACGCATCCATTGCGTTCATCAAAAAGTCCATTCTTTCAATAAAAACAACGGGTTTTAGCCCTGTCAACGACATTCCAATAGCAACACCCATCATAAGATTTTCTGCAACAGGCATTTCTAGTATTTGCTCACCTGGCACGTTTTTTAAAGTGCCTAATGCTCTACCTTTTTGCAAACCATAGCCGATAAACCGTGTTTTGGGATCTTTACTAAGCTCAGTATTTGAGCTAGTGATCTGCTCTTTATATGTCATTTTTTGTCTTTGAAAATAATGTGTTTTTTTGTGCCATTGCCAGCATGAGGATAAGTGGCGGTGTATTCATTACGTATTACGCAAGATGGCATTTCAAACTTAAATTTGTTGGGATTACGCTCTACTAGCGTTGTGTCCACTGATCTGTTGTTATCTTCAATCACAAACATACAAGGCAAATCCTGACCTTCTACAAACATTACAGCCTCGTAAAAGTGACCTTGTTCCTCAGCTCCATCACCTAAAAAACAATATACCCAATTATCGCTACCAGACTTTTTTAATGCGTACGCTACACCTGCTGCAATAGCGCAAGTGCCAGCCAAAATAGATGAAGTAAAAAAATGACAATCCCTGTCAAAAACAAACATAGAATTGCCACACAAAATGCGTTCCATAAGCTCAGATTGGGGTATTCCAGCCAATAAAGCGTGATGGTGATTGCGATGAGTGCTGAAAATCCAATCTCCATCCTTCATATCCTTAAATAGATCAATTAAAAAATCCTCATTGCCACCCGACAGGTGAATCAAATATGGCAGATCGCCTTCTTCCCAATGATGAGCAACCTTCTTTTCAAACGCAATAAGCTGCTCTTTAGTGCAATATTCCATCAATAACGCCCAATGGTTAGCCAAAAGCAATAAGCAAATACACCAACAAACGCTAAAGCCCCTACAAAACCCCAAAACCAGCTATATTCGCTTTGTTGTGGTCCTTCTATGGCAGTTGCATAGTCAGCATCTCTGAACGCCTCAGAAGCGCTTCTATACGTTTTACCTTCTCCGTAATTCCATTGGCTCATGTTATCCCCTTAAATAGTGCCAGCTTGCCCAAGTAGTTGGCTGGCGCAACCCCTAACTACCTACCTAATTGACGGCAGATTCCCCTTGAGCTGGTGATTGATCTATTTTGTCAAGCATCACTACGCATCCACCGCCTTTTTTTGGCAAACCTCTACTAATGGATACTCTTTGAACTTGGCAATCATCATCAAATACTCCAGCATCTTGTAGCGCATCTAATATGGGTTTAATGCAATTATCAATATCCATCAATTTTTTGGATCTTGGATGTAAAACAATTTCAACCCACATAGGAGCATTCCCAAACTTGGGAACACGCCATTCCACTACATAATCTGCAACAAACGCCTTGAAATCCCTACCACGTTGACTAATAAACCTACGATGCCCACTTGCTATCCAATAATTATTGATTGATGGCGGGTAAGGTAGGTTTATATAAATCATCAGCAGTTAATTGGTCTAAAAGGTCCTTCGGTATTTATGTCCCAACAACAAACACCACCAGAGAAATCTCTTTCGCATTTAGTTGCTGCATAAGACATGGAAAATACCATAACTAAGATAACTGTCAGTAGTGTTTTCAAAATGGTACTTCTCCATCATTTACACGACCACCAACCTCTTTAGGATAAGTGCCAGCGTTGTCAGGCTTCCAGTTATCCTCTGAAAGAGAGATTAAGCTACCTTTAGGGGTTTGCTTAGTCCAGCCAGCAATCTTGAGTGTTTGCCCTGCCTTGTAATCTTCAGAAAGCAATAACGTGCCTTTCCAATCAGGTGAGCGCTCATGCTTCTTTTCGTTTTGAAATAAAACACCTTTGCCCATCTGGGCGATATGACCATTAGCCATTGTTGATTTCCTTTCTAATTGCTTGGAGTTTTGATAAGAACTTCGCTGTTGTATTGCCATCAAATGTTTTTGTATATGCTTCATTGACTTCCCTGAACGCTTTTATCTTGGCAAACTTTTCTTCTGCCGTAAATTTTGGTGACTCATGAATCTTTGCATGAATTTCTGCGTAACCATCAATCCAATCAGATTGGCATATATAACGAGCATAGGGCTCATCTTGCCCAGGAACGAACATAGGCAGTGCCATATCAGGAATATCGTCAGGAATAGCGCTTAAATCGACTACATTAGAAATTACAGATCCCATCTCCTTTACTTCTTTAACCTTGGAGGTCTGGCTCTCAAAGTTTTCGACTTCATCGGGTGAGTAGAAGCCCGTAACAGATCCTGGAAAAACTGATCTAATCCCCTCTGAAATACAACGGCTTCTAAGCATCGCTCTGGGGAATTTTTGCCATCCGCTCCCAGGCTTAACAAGACCGATCTTGGTAGCTTGTCCGATAGTCCATGTAACCGCAAGGTTACCCCCGTTGGGATGTGAAAAAACTCCTGTAACTTGCTCATCTGTATAGTCCTTCCATTCGACCTTACCACCTGCGTTTTGAAAACGTGCCAGCATTGCATCTGCTTTTAATGCTGGTCTGCCTTGAATAATGTGAAAATCCCGAGCAGCCGTAGCAGGATGTAATCCTTCTGCTTGTGCGACTGCCATCAATGCAAGAACGCTATTTTTGTCTTTCATGCCAAATAAACCACTGGCAGCAATAGCCGTAGCCATCTGCTCCATTTCTGAATACGCTACTAAATTGCTCATGATAATTTCTCCATAATAGTTAGGATCGTGTCTATGACAGAGCTGGCTGTCATCACCCATATTGCTAAATCAAGGTTATTCATGTTTAACCGCCTCCGCTGCGTAAGTAGGTCTGTCCTTATAAAACTTAGCGTGTACGTCCTCAAAATGGACATAATGACCATCAAAACGCATAGTTTCACCTCTAAAAGTCCATACGTTATGATGTATTGAACATTTAGGATCATTGACAAACTGTTTACCTAAAGTAGTAATTTGCCAAAAACCATTGGCACGTTTAGTAATTGAATCGTGGCATTGCTCCACTAAACCCCAATAGCGTAACTTTTGAAAATTAGTCCATTGTGTGCGTGTCAATTCAAGATCAGTCAAAGAAACAGGCTCGATTGACAGATAAATTTGCCACAAGCTATTAGCTAATCCAGCGTTAAAGCTGTGTTTGTATTCCACAACCTTAGCGCCACAACATTCGCAATAGATGTCCTTATTCATTTGACTAAGAACCTCCGTGATCCTGGAGTATCAACCACAAACTGATCGTAGATGTCTGGCATGGCTGACTGGAATAGGCTTGAGTTAAACCGCTTAGAATTCTTGGCTGACTTCCAACTTACAAGCGTAGTGCCATCAACTCCTCTGATTTCTTGATACTCTCCCATCAAGTTACGCACCTGTACTTCAATCTGCTCCTCTGCTGCCTCCATGTGCTTGATCTGTGTCTTGATGTCTTTAAGCTGTGCTATCGCCCTCTCGACCTGCTGCGTGGCAGTAATGAACCCATCTTTTGATTCGGGGTAAATGATCTTGGTTTGCTCAATGGTTTCTGCTGGCGGGAGCGTATTAGCTTGGCAATAACCCCAAACGGATGCCATTTTCTTGATGAGATCGTCTTTTTCTTGATCTGTGATGTGGAATTGGAAAGTATGAAACTCTTGACCGCCAAATAACACAGCCAAAACGACATCATTAACATTGTGACAAGCTGCCTCATGGACAAGTTGGGCATAATCAGCATCAGGAATCCGATTAGATTCGGGGTCAAACTTAGAACGAACGCTGGCGTTGTAGTTTTTAGCCTCAACAAGCATATTACCGTCAGCACTAATGAAATCGAAATGGGAACGAAACCAATCATGCTTAGGATGGGTAAGTGCATAGTCTGCTTCCTTCAATTCTTTCTTGAGTTTTTGCTGGGCTAATTTGCCGACAATAGGCTGCATAACATGACCCATTTGTACCGCCTCAATACCTGATAAGTCTGGGATCTCTTTCTTGCCTTGCTTCTCAAGAATGACATCCACCATATTGCCATTGGCTACTTTACGGCTATCACCACTCCAAATAGCACTACGCCTTATTTCAGGTGCAAAATCGTTTTGATCGTTCATTACTATCTCCCAAAAGGTATAGCATCAAGATCGTCAAGATCGGCATCTTGCTCATTTACTGGCTCAAACTCAAACGGCTCAAACCACTTGGCAATCTCTCCACAACCAGAGATAGGTAAGTTACGGCAATGAATAGCTGTCCATGTCTGGACTTGCCCCGTAACCATATGACGGGGTATCTCGGAGGCTTTGCACAGATCACCTGATAGGTGTTTGCAATCAATACAGTATTTCATGTTTAATTCCTTTGTATAGTTAGGTTTAGGTACTACAGATAGAACATTACTACATTACTACGATTAGTGCAATTTATTTGTTAGTTGTTGTTTTTTCCTCCTTTTCAGTTATGACATCCCCATTACTGTTAATGTAATAAGGCGTACCACTTTCAGTTGCTCTGATCCATTCCCGATACTGGACTTTAGAGTTCATCTCCATCCACTTTGCTGCATCATCATCTGCTTTGCTCATTTTGTTGCACTCCTTTTAAAAATATGATCTAATCCGATTAAGTTTGTTTTAGTCGTGGTTTTGTTGCCAATCAGTTAGGGGGCTTTCTGATGTTGTAGGCATCGCTACCAAAATCACGATTAAAGCAAATTACACGGGGGCATTACCCACCCCTCCCGCATGGTGTAGCGCCAAAGGGAATAAACAAGCTGGCTAGTATCTGGGGGACTCTTACAGGACCGCACCCCTTTAGTTAAGCAGCATAGATAAACGATAGCTACCTTCATTTTTGAAGATCCCGCCCAAAGCGGGTTTGGTGCTTAGTAATTCGTGACACGATCAAATGACCACTTACATAGTAAGAATGATTTAAAAGAGTTTTGAGGGGTTTTCTCACAGGCGTGATACTTACCCCTTCTCTGTTAGTTTAAAGAGCTAGAATAAGCCAAATAAGAGGTAATACAGCTATCGCACAAGCTATTAGAATTAGCTTATCAACCCAAGTATCTTTAATAAGTAACATAATTAAGCTCCTTTTTTGTATAGTTCGACATCTTCCAGCTCCCAATTTCCGAAAGCGATTTCCTTCCACTCTGGCTCTACATCACCACCCCAAGCGAGTTCCTCTGCTTCCTCTAAGCTATTGGCTTCAATAAATGCTTCGTGATACACCAGTTGTGAAGCTACAACCCTGTAAAGTTTGTTCATCATTTCACCTCAATAATTTTGTAATCGTCAAAATCAAAATCATCCATAAAACCATCGGAAACAGCTTTCTCACAAATAACAATTTCCTCATTAAGAGCTTGAATGGCATCTTCCTCTGTATCAAATAACTCCTCTACATCATTACAAAACCATATAGGCTCATCGTGATACATTCTTATCGCATATTTAGACATAATTCACCTCTTTAAAAAAGTGTTTTCCTATATCTAATTCACGATCTATGCTTGAAATTAGTCCGTCATCTTCAATTAAACATTCGTCTAAAGCCCAATTTACTAAAGTTGTAAGTCTTTCCAAATGAGCTAAAAGACATAGTTGTTCTGTATTTGTCATAGTAAAACCCCCTTCTTTACAGTAAATGACCAAGCGGGAAAGCTAAGGGCGTTTAAGCCCTGTTTAACGCACCAGTAGCAATAAGCAGCGTATTTGGTTTGTTTGTTCATGCTGCAACCTCAAAAACTTCGCAAGCGGTGTAGGTGTCGCTTTTGTCTTTCATAACAAAAACACATCCATCATTAGAGCCACCACAAACATATTGACCGAACCAGCTCAATTCTTCCGCTAACTTCATGGCAGCTTTGGCGTGATTTTCTTCGCCATTTAGACTGTAATCCCATGAAATAGTCAGGCTTTGATTGCCGTAGCTTGTCCACGCTTTGATTCTTGAACCTTTGGTATTTGTTGGTGAAAGGTATTTAGTTTGGATATATTGCATGATTTAATTTTCCTTGTAAGTTAAAAGGCGGGGGATTCTCACCTGCTGGTTTTACTACTGATTAGACTGCATAGGTATGATTATATACATTAGAAAAGAAAAGTAAACAATCTTTTAAAAATAATAGTTGTGTTGTTTTTTTGCATAGCTATAATATGACTATAGACTATCTTCTATTTTATATAGGATCTATAGTCTATCTTCTATATGTCATAGGCTACTTAGTACATAGTCTTATAGATAGTCAGACGGGGTAACTGAATGGGCTTATAGATAGCTACTCAACGCCCTCTTACAGTTTTAATAGGGACACCAGAGACGTAAAGCATAGCGCTACACGTTATAACTCATTGATCCATAAGGGAATATGGGTCGGGATCGCTAGATTAAAACAGCATCAACAATCAGCCCTTTGAGATGGGCATGGACCTGTTGTAGGAGGAGCCCCATTCGCAGCTCCCCCCAAAAAAAATTACAACTTATTGATTGTCTGAGTATTGTCAGTTAAATTGACTGTTTGATGACCGCAGTAGAACTTACGGCTTAAGATATTGTTTTGATTGAAGATATTGAACGTAGTCCACATCGGACCAGTAGCTACGCCTTCAATGTGCTGGCAATACTTTGATATAGCACCTATGCCAGTCACGTCTAAACCCCAATCTAAGGTGCAAGAAACCATCCCTGTAGGGGCAGTGGTGACTACTTTTAGCCCCTGATTTGACAATTCCCGTACCCGTTTCTCAAAGAATTGGGGGTTAAAGTCTGGTAATTGCCCTGATGACGGAGAGGAGTTAATGACCAAAACATCAAAATTCATGTCATACGGTTCATTTAAGGCGGGGTAATCGAACAGTAAGTCCTCTCTGCAAGCCATAGGAGAGGAAATCTCCAAAATGTTAGATAGGTGATCGAACCATTCTAAGTAGAACGCAACCCAATCATGCTGTAGTGGATGGCTATAAAAGTAATTATCTCTACCAATCCAAGCGTTATGAGCGCCAGGCGGGATATTTAACCCTTGCAAGCTGATAGCAGTATCCTCTACGAGCGGGGTGAGTTGGTCAATGTGAGCAGGATTAACGTGGTGCGTGAACTCTAAGCTCGGGTTTTCCTTGCAAGCCCTACGCAAATAGTTAAGATGAACTAGGTTATCCCCTAGACGATATTCATTGTATGTGTGTATCATGGTGGTATGATGAGTGAAGTTATAAGGAGAATATCACAATGAGTATTGAGGTGGAAAAAAATATACCAATACCCCCTGAGAAAAAGCGCAACGTGTACCCATATAAGGTATTAGAGGTCGGAGAGTCATTCTTTGTGCCAACGGGGAAAATACAGATTGTCTGCAATGCAAACTACCGCACAGGCAAGCAACTAGGTAAAAAATTTATAGCCAGAAAAGAAAGCGAAGGAGTGCGAGTATGGAGAACGGAATAAAAGATGCTCAATCAGTACAACAGTACATTGAGAAGGCAGGTGACATAGCCAAGAAACAATATATGCAACGGGTCTGGGAAATGACTAAAGAGCAAATCTTTCATGAGCTAATGCGGGTTCACGCCAAATCCTCAGAGCTGATGATGCAAGCAGAAGCCGAGTTGCAGTACCTTAGGTCTTTGTTAGATGGTCCTGAGGATGGGGATGCAAGACATTGAGCGCTTAAGCAAAGAAAGACTCTTGTATAAGACTGAAATGTTAAGGGCGTTATCTTGCAGAACCAAGAAGCAAAAGATAGCCCTTGCAAGCGAGTGGCGAGAGAAATACAGCCCAATGACCTATGACGGTCTTATAAGCCTGGCTAAGAATCATACAGCCCGTTTAAAGGTGGCTTATTGGAATTTACCTAACTTTGAAACAAAGCGCATGGAGAAGCACAATTGAAAACCGCAGCCGTAGTGACCGTAACTAGGGGTGACCGCCCTTGGGAGTTATCCAATTGCATAGCTTCAGTCAAAGCTCAAACTTATCCTGCAAACCATTACATTTTGTGTGACGGTGATTTTGATAACTTTGTAAAGATTAAAAAAAAATATCCTGAGGCAAAAGTCTGTTATTGGGATGGCAAGATTGGCGGGGATGGTTATGCGGGGCAACGCTGGTTAGCGGCTGCTCCCCAACTGGTTACTGAAGATGTCACCTTCTTTTGTAATGATGACGATTGGTATGATTCTGACCATGTAGCTTCCATCATGGGCAAGATTGAACAAGGATATGATTGGGCGTATAGCCTTAGGTCAATTTATGACAAGGAGGGCAACTTTTTGTTTGATGACAATTGCGAAGCCCTAGGAGAGCTACACGATTCATGGAATATTCCTGGTCATCACTTTGTTGACTGGTGTATGTGGGGAATGAAAACCGTATTCTTAAAACAACTAGCAATTATCCTTAATCAACCTAGCCCGCAGGTGGATAGGCAGTTTTATGAGGCTGCAACGCAGATAGTTCCTAATTTCACCTCTACCAACAAGCATACGTTTAATTTCAGGCTTGGCGGGGAATGTGGCGTACAAAAAGAGTTCTTTGAAATGGGCAACCACTCCCTACTACAACGGTTTAACGGTAAGTTGCCTTGGATCATTACATGAGCCAGTTTAACCTCAAGCATTTTTACAACTTTTGTAAGCAACTCAAAATTGAAACCAAAGAGCAAGGTTTACGAAAGATGGATCATCTATTGGGTACGCAAACCTATGTCATGGATGAAATCAATAAAGGTTTGGCAGATGGATGCCATTTTTTTGTTATTTTAAAAGGTAGGCAACTTGGAATCACAACAATCTCCCTCGCTCTTGACCTCTACTGGCACTTCATGCACCCAGGGCTTCAAGGAACACTTACAACAGATACGGAAGAAAATCGGGATATGTTCCGATCAACCCTTGCCATGTATATGGATGGTTTGCCCAAAGAGTATAAAATCCCGCTCCTTGCTCACAACCGAAATCAGCTTTCCCTCAAGAATCGAAGCCGATTGTTTTATCAAGTCGCTGGGCTTAGAGCAAAAGGAAGTTTGGGTCGTGGCAAGGCTATTACATACCTACATGGAACAGAAACAAGTTCTTGGGGTGACGAAGAAGGACTGGCTTCTCTCTTAGCATCCCTTGCGGAAACTAACCCTGATCGACTGTACACGTTTGAAAGTACGGCACGGGGATTTAATATGTTTCACGATATGTACGTCACGGCTAAAAAAGCCCGTACTCAACGTGCCATTTTCTGTGGATGGTGGCGCAACGAGCTGTATATGCTTGATCCTAAAGACAAGACTTATGAGGTGTACTGGGATGGCAAGCTAACAGGCGAAGAAAAAGAATGGGTTAAAGATATTAAAAAGCTGTACAACTTTGAGATCAATTCTAGACAGATAGCTTGGTGGCGTTGGAAACTTTACGAAGGTATCAAAGACGATAGCTTGATGTATCAAGAGTTTCCACCCACTGAAGACTACGCTTTTGTAATGACGGGTACGTCATTCTTTTCTAATGCACGTTGTACGGATGCCGTTAAAAAATTAAAGAAAACAACTTATGATTCTTACCGCTATGTCTTTGGTGCTAATTTTCAAGATACTCAAGTTATTAAATCAACAGAGCGCTTGGCAACTCTTAAAATCTGGGAAGAACCAGTTGATACAGCTTACTATGTTATTGGTGCTGATCCAGCTTACGGCTCTAGTGATTGGGCTGACCGATTTTGTATCCAAGTATTTAGATGTTATTCAGACGGATTAGAACAAGTTGCTGCTTTTGCTACTTCAGAATTAAACACTTACCAGTTTGCTTGGATTATTGCCCATCTTGCTGGAGCATATAAAAACTCTACCTTAAACCTTGAAATCAATGGTCCAGGTCAAGCAGTTATCAATGAATTGCGTAACCTTAAGCGCCAAGCTGCCAGTATGGGTACAGCCCTAGGCAAAGACTTGCTTGACGTGTACGGCAATATGCAAAACTACATTTGGCGCAGAAACGATACTCTGGGTGGGGTGTCTAACTCAATTGGCTGGATGACCACCGCTGCCACCAAAGAGCGGATGCTCACGTATATGAAAGACTTTTTTGAACGTGGCATGATGGACATTTGGGATATGGACACAATTGAGGAAATGAAAACCATTGTTAGAGATGGTGGATCAATTGAGGCTTCAGGTCGCAATAAAGACGATAGGGTCATTGCTACTGCCCTAGCTTGCGCTGCTTTTGCTGAACAAGTGCAACCTAGATTGATTACTGCCAAGCTAACACGACCAATGTCACGGATGCAAGATGACTTTACTCCAGAGCAGTTAACCGTTGGTAGGAATGTAAGTGATTATTTAAAACGCATTGGGGTGTACGGTAAATGAGGTCTGTCATACCTAAAATGGAACTTAAACGCATTATGAAACGCTTTATGCAAGACAAAGATCGAGGAATATCAATCCTTTTGTTTGCTGATTTAGCTGGCGTATCCATAGCCCATATACGAGATGTTTTTTTAGATGAATCAGAACCTTTGACCGAATATATGCAAAGACGGGTTAGCAAAGCCTACATAGAATGGAAAAATGGTGAAATAGCTGTTATGCAAAATAGGGATAACACTAGGTTTGTGCAATATCGCAAAGAAGCCAAGCCTGACATGGCTAAAACTACGGGATTACACCTAGTTAACGGAGAGATTAAGATTAAGGTGGGTATTACCAATAGATCTGATTATTCTGTTTTAACACTTGACGAACAATTGAAGGGGAGATAACAATGGCAGTTGTAAATGATTTTCACTGTGCAAAGCACGGATACTTTGAATCTAGGGAGGCTAAATGCCCCATGAAAGGATGTCATGAAGAAGTTATGGTCGTATTTTTGCAAGCTCCTAACCTTATCAGCAACAAAACAAGGTTCACAGACAAATCAACCAAACAACTCGCAATCGAGTTCGATATGTCAGACATCAAAACAACCCGTGAAGGCGAAAACCAAGCAGGTTACCTCACCCGTAAAAACAAGTTCAAAGAAAAAGACTACGCAGAAGCCGAAAAGTACGCAACCCGTAAAAGAGGCAACAAAGACAAAATCAAACCCGTTCCCACTCAAGAAGCGCCAAAAGAAAGCCGTCCAGGTGATGCAGCGATCTGGGGCGGTGGAATGAAGGGAATGAATATGCAATCCATTCTTGCGGGTCAATTTGCTAAACCTGTAAGAGATGAGCAAGTAGGCTTGACACCAAATCAAGCAGGGATTATAAAAGGACCTACAACCCTTGCTGGCGGTACAATGAGAGATCCAGATAACTTGCAAATCAAAAAATGAAAATTCCGTCATCACCTGAAGCTAGAGAAGATTTTTATTTAGACATCATTAACAAGTGCATGGTGTCAAAAGAAAGCAGACGGGGTGATTACACAACACTAAGAGCTTATTATTTATTTGGCGCTGGACCTGAACAACCACCAGCGTATTTTAATAAAATCCATCCGCATTTAGATCAGTTAACTTCATTTTTATATTCAGCAGAAACAACACGATTTTCAATTGGTTTAGGAGCATCTGTACACGCTGCTGAACACCACAAAGCACCAGTCTTAACTCAAGCCCTCAATGATGAGTGGCTAAACTCTAATGCAGACCAAGTATTTTCGACTGCGTTGACATGGGCGCTTGTGTACAACACCACATTTATTAAGTTGGTGTACAACAAAGGTATTCATCCTTACATGATTGAGCCGTCATCTATTGGCGTCTTACGTGAGGACACTCCCTATACAGACAGGCAAGAAGCCATTACACAAACTTATTACATTACTAAGTCGGAGCTATACGCCCGTCTGTATTCCCATCCAAAACGTGAATCTATAGTAAGTCGCATTACGACAGGTACAAAAGTTTCTGATTCAGAAATTCCTGATGCGGTAAATCGTATTGTAATGAGTCAAACCAATCCCACAATCTACGGTAACGTAAACCTTGATCTATATGGCATCAATCGCTATAAGGCTCAAGTGGCTGAAGATACAGTAGAAATGACTGAGTTGTGGGTATGGAATGATGACACCGAAGATTATCAAGTAGTCACAATGGCTGCTCCTGACATCATTGTTTATGACAGACCTGGAGCATCTTTATTTTTAAAAGGCGAATGTCCTTTTGTACAAATTGCTCCTAACCCATTGCCTGATTACTATTGGGGAGCTTCTGAAGCACAGCAATTGATTTTATTACAAGAGTTGCGTAACACACGCATGACCGAGATTTTGGACTTGTTATCTAAACAAGTTGCTCCACCAACAGCATTTAGTGGATTTAGCGGTATTACTGATGAGAAATACTTTGCTATGCAACGTGCTGGCTCATTGATTGCTTCTGATATGCCTGGCGGTAAAGTAGATCGTTTATCTCCTGAAATGCCACCTGATTTATTTGAAGTGTTGCATGAGATTGACCAAATGTTTGCTGAGGTATCAGGTATTAGCAATGTATTAAGCGGTAAAGGTGAATCAGGCGTTCGTTCGCAAGGTCATGCAAGTCAATTGGCACGTCTTGGTAGCTCAAGAGCAAAGAAACGGGCTTTGATAGTTGAAGATAGCCTTGAAAAAGTAGCAACCTTATATCTTAAACTCTTGCAAGCCTATGATGACACTCATTTTAAAGATGAAGATGGAAAAGCGTTTATTGCTGAACAATTTACTAAAGATTATGTAGTTAAAGTAGATGCTCACTCTAACAGCCCAATATTTACAGAGGATTTAAAACAATTAGCGTTTAATCTGTTTAAAGCCAAAGCAATTGATGCTGAATCATTGCTTGACTTAACAGAACCACCAATGAAACAATTGCTTAAAGATAAATTAAAACGCAGAGAGAAGTTGGAAGCCTCACAGCCTAAACAACAAGCTCCTGCGCCTAAAGGCAAGAAAGAACCAGAGGTCGGATAATGGCAAGAGGAAACGTAGCACCTAAAGCAGATCAACCAAGGGTAACTACTGAATCTCTAAAAAGAGATGCACAGCCAACAAATTTGCAGTATCGTGTACAAGGCGTTAAAAGTTTTGATAGATCTTCTAAAACAAGAGATCTAGGTCGTTCAGTCAGGGGATAGTTTAATTGGAGATCAACATGGCTCGCAAAGGTCGCAAAGGTCGTAAAAGCTGCAAATAAATTCAGTAGGGGATAGCTAACTGGAGATTGATATGTACGGTAG